>ERZ1026850.1-NODE-1-length-242611-cov-13.294262_pt1 | contig 242611 bp, 240 predicted proteins | sample MGYA00380155_ERZ1026850 | MGnify/ENA primary metagenome ERZ1026850 (study PRJEB33269, sample SAMEA4719791) | human gut metagenome | biome: human-associated habitat; feature: organic feature; material: feces | place: Cameroon | collected 2013-10 ... | reverse complement strand
TATAAGAGACAGGTACATAAGAAATCGCACAACGTTTGTGCATCTTTCTTTATTTTATATTCTGACATTTAATATGTAAAGTTTTTTAGGAGGTATATCATTATGGCTTATCAGATTAGCGATGCATGCATTAGCTGTGGTTCCTGCGCTGGCGAGTGTCCGGTAGGTGCTATTTCCGAGGGTGACGGCAAGTATCAGATCGATGCAGGTGCATGCCTGGATTGCGGTTCTTGCGCTGGCGCTTGCCCGATGGGTGCAATCTCTCAGGAGTAATTTGCTGCCTAGCAATGTACATCAAAAGGCTTCGGTTTGATACCGAAGCCTTTTTTCATACCCATATACCCAAAGAGACCGTCTGAATCAGACGGTCTCTTTGGGTATTTATGCTTGCTCTTTGATTTTTTCCAAAATGCGGCAGATGAGCGCCGTTCTCTGGAACGGTGTCATCAGATAGTAGCCATCGACATACGGCGCAATGCGCTTGGCAATCTCAGCGGAAATCGTGACGGCAAGCTCCTCGCCCTCCGCGCGATTTTTCCCCTCGTACATCTGTGTGATGGTTTCATCGACGCGGATGCCGTTGATTTCACTGTCCATAAATCGTGCGTTTTTCGCACTGACAACCGGAATAATACCGCCCAAAATATACGCACCGCCGAGTTCTTCGCGTGCACGCTTGAGATTTTCAAACGCCTGCTCGGTCAGAACCGGCTGCGTCAGGAAACCAATGATACCGCGCTCCAGCTTCCCTTTGGCGAGCCGCAGCTGCACATCAAAGTTCAGTGCATTGACATTGAGCGCGCCAAACAGGTGAAACGGGCTCGGCAAAACCGTCTGTCCCAAAGAGGACACGAACGATGCCAGCTTGCGGGAATTGAACTGATAGACGCTTTTCACCTCATCGCGCTCCGCCGTCGGAATCGGGTCTCCGGTGACCAGCAAAATATTGCGAATGCCCTCAGCGTGCAGTCCCATGAGCAGTGCCTTGGTCGCATTGAGATTGCGGTCACGGCAAGTCATATGCGGCAGCGCGTCCATGTTCAGCTCACGGCGAATTTTGCACGCCAGCAGGCTGGAATCCACACGTGCCCGCGCAATCGGACAATCCGCAATCGTGATAATATCGACATCGGCGCCTTTGAGCATCCACGCGCCGCTCATAAATTTGCTCAGATCCGCGTTGGCCGGCGGGTCCAGCTCAACGGCAACAACCTTCTCACCCTTGCGCAGCTTTTCCCAGAACAGGCTCTCCGGCAGCGTATCGACCAGTTCAACGCGCTGCTTTTTGCTCGCCTTGGGTTCCTTGGTATGTGTATAGCCGTCCAGCGCTTTTTTTGTCTGTGCAATGTGCACCGGCGTTGTACCGCAGCAGCCGCCCAGAATACCGGCGCCCTCTTTTGCCATTTCCAACAGCTGCGCCGCAAAGTACACCGGATCGCCTTCATAAAACGACCGATTGTTGATGACAACCGGATAACCGGCATTCGGCATCAAAGACAGCGTGATGCCGGTGTGATCCAATTCCTGTGCCAGCTCCAGCATATGCCGTGCGCCGCAAACACAGTTAAAGCCAATGGAATCAATGTCTGCGCACGCTTGCACCTCATGCAGCAGATCTGCCGCAAAACTGCCGTCCCGAGAGAAGCCGTCCGGCTGAATCGCAAAAGAGACAATAATAAATGCCTCTGGATTTTTTTGCTTGATATATGCCGCCGTCTCTTTTAAGCCCTCTGCATTGGCATTGGTCTCAAACAGAAAATGCTGTGCGCCAAGCTGCAAAAAGCAGTCTGCGACAAAGCGAAATTCTTCTCGAATGTCCATGGTTTCCGGCAGACTGGAAATCGGTCCGATATCTGCAAAGACATATGCCTGATCCTTTGCCGCTTCACAGGCGAGCTTCCAGCCCGCCTGAATGGTGCGTTCGACCAATTCTTCATTGCCCTGAAAATTGACGCGATTGACCGCAAAGGTATTGGTCTTAATCGCCTTGCTGCCCGCCTCCAGATATTCCCGATGAATGTCCGCAATCAGCTCCGGCTGGCTGAGATTTGCCAGCTCGCAGCCGCTTCCCACGCTCTGATTGCGCGTAGAAAAATACGTGCCCATACCGCCGTCAAACAGCAGGATATGATGCTTGATATAGTCTCGAATGTTTGTCATATCGTGTTATCCCAATACTTCCTTTGCCACATCTACAGATGCCTTTGCATCCTTGGTATAGTAATCTGCGCCGATTTCTTCCGCGTAGTCCGCCGTCAGCACGGCGCCGCCGACCATAACCTTACAGTCATGCCCCGATGCGCGGAGCGCTTCAATGGTTCGGCGCATAGAATCCACCGTTGTTGTCATCAGAGCCGACAGACCGACCAGCTTGACATCTTCTGCAATCGCCGTGTCCACAACCTTTTGTACCGGCACATCGCGCCCCAAATCAATGACCTGATAGCCGTAGTTTTCCAGCACCACGCGCACGATATTTTTGCCGATGTCGTGAATATCGCCTTCCACTGTCGCCATGATAATCTTGCCCTTGGAAACGCTCTCGCCGCCGCGCTTCGCGATGCGCAGCTTAATCAAATCGAAGCCTGCACACGCCGCATTGGCTGCATTGATGAGCTGCGGCAAGAAAATCTTCTGTTTTTCATACTTATCACCGACCAAATCCAGCGCCGGAATCAGCTTCTGATTGATGACATCTAACTCGGACATGGTTTCCAGCAGCTTTTCGGTCAAATCTGCGGTTTCCTGCTTGAGTCCCTTGAGCACGGCATCCGCGATATTCATCTCTTTCGGCGCCGCACCGGATTTCGGTTCCTCTTCGACATTGGCAAAGCGCTCGATATACGCCTCGCAGCCGACATCTTCGCCGGACAGCGCGCGATAAGAAACGACAGTGTCCATAATTGGTTTCAGATTCGGATTGATAATCGGCAAATCCAAACCGCACCACATCGCCTGTGTCAGGAAATTGGTCGTGATGTTGTTTCGTTCCGGCAAGCCGAACGAGATGTTGCTGACGCCGAGCACGCAATGCAGTCCCAGCTTTTCGTGTACCATGCGAACCGCTTTGAGCGTCTCCACTGCCTGTTCCTGCTGGGCGGAAATGGTCAGCGTCAAGCAGTCAATGAGCACATCTTCTTTCGGTATGCCATGTTTCATAGCTTCCTGCATGATTTTTTCCGCCATGTCAAATCGCGCCTGTGCCGTCTGTGGAATACCGGATTTATCCATGGTCAGACCGACAACTGCCGCACCGTATTTCTTGACGATGGGCAAAATGGTGTCCAGCTTGTCCTGCTCTGCATTGACGGAATTGACAATCGCCCGTCCGCTGCACGCGCGCAGACCCGCTTCAATGGCCGCCGGATCCGATGAGTCAATCTGCAACGGCAGGGATACCACGCTCTGTACCGCCTTGACAACAGCGGTCATCATTTCCGCCTCATCAATGCCCGGCAGACCCACGTTGATGTCCAAAATATCCGCACCGGCATCCTGCTGTTCAATCGCGCGTTCCATAATATAGTTGAAGTCGCGCTCACGCAGTGCCTGCTGGAAGCGTTTTTTGCCGGTCGGATTGATGCGCTCGCCGATGACGCGCACACCGCCGAAATCCGTCATATGGCTGGCCGAGCACACGCCGCGCTTGCGCACCGGACGAACATCCTCGTTCGCGTCCGGCAGCGCCGCCAGCGCCGCGATAAAGTCCGGCGTTGTGCCGCAGCAGCCGCCCAAAATCGAAACGCCCAATTCCGGAAATTTTGCCATCTGTCTGCCGAACTCTGCGGCGTCCATGTCATAGCCGCCGGTTGCCGGATCCGGCAGGCCTGCATTTGGCTTGACAATGAGCGGTTTGTCCGTCCACTTGCGCATTTCCTCGATGAGCGGAAAAATTTCCTCCGGTCCGAGCGAGCAATTGATGCCCATCGCGGCAACATCCAGCCCTTCCAGTGTTGCCGCCATGCTGGCAACCGTCGTGCCGGTAAACGTTCTGCCGGTCGCCTCAAAGCTCATGGTGACCCAAATCGGCAGATTGCTCTGTTCGCGCGCCGCGAGAACGGCGGCTTTGACTTCATACAAATCGGTCATCGTCTCGAAGATTACAAGATCCGCGCCCGCCTGCTCGCCGGCACGCACCATCTGCGCATAAATTTCATACGCTTCATCAAATGCGAGCGTGCCGAGCGGCTCCATCAGCTCACCAATCGGGCCGACATCCAGCGCAACTTTTGCTCTGCCGTCCGCCGCTTTTTTCGCAATGGCGACATTTGCCGCCACCAATTCTTCCGTTGTGTGCCCCGTGCCTTCCAGTTTATGCGCATTGGCACCAAACGTATTGGCATAAATAATATCGCTGCCAGCGTCTACATAACTGCGCTGAATGCGTTCCAAAATTTCCGGATGCTGTACGCCGAAAATTTCCGGGCGTTCGCCCAAGCCCAATCCGGCAGCCTGCAGCATGGTGCCCATGCCGCCATCAAGTAATGTCAGATGATTCATGACAAGCAAGTCCTTCCTTTCGATAGGGACAGGTCAGGAACATACTGCATACCTCACAGCCCCGTTTTCTCAATTTTTGCGGATGATCGGAGATTCCCAGAATTGCCGTGACAGATTTCCGCGGAATCATCAAATAATTTGGTGTGACAGTCAGCCCAATGCGCCGCGCCGTGTTGAGCGCCTCGCACAGTCTGCGCTGGGTGTGCAGCGGCAAATCCCCATATCCCGGACTAAAGCGGTCGGTCAAAAATTTTTCTTCCCGCTCCAGCTGCTCTCGCAGGTCAAATTCAAAATGGTCGCACACATTTTCAATCGCCGCACTGGCGCACGCGTCCATAATCAGAGCATCCGCCATGTCCGTCACTTCGCGCCGCATAAGCAGCTGTTCAATTTGCGGTCCCAATGTCACGGCGAGCAAAATCGCTTCCTGACAGCCGGACAAAATCTCCGGCATGTCTTTTCCTTCCAACGGAAAGCCGGCAATTTCGCCGTTTCGGACCGGCAATCTGCGATAGACCAATCTCGGCTGACAGCTCTCGGTCACCTGTTTGATGCAGCGCTGTATCTGCTGCTCCAGCTCCGGCGGCCGTTCCTGCCCGCGATAGCCGAGATACATCAAAATTTCATTGTAGTTTATTTGTGTCAGTCTTGCTTCCAATCACCGTTCACCTCGCATTTCCTACCATTATACCATGCAAAACGCCGTCCCGCAACCAATCCAAAAAGCAACAAAAAACTGCTGCAGTTGTGCTCTGCAGCAGTTTTATTCTGTGTTCTCTCGATGCTGTTTATCCAGCAGGCGCCGCATGTTCTGCATGCGCTCATCCATTCGGCGCATATCGCCCGCACACGCGAGCAGTTCTTTGTGCAGAGACCGCCCGATTTTGCTTTTCTTTTTATACTGTAATTCGTGCTCCATCACCGACCAGTAGTCCATGCCCATCGTGCGGATTTGGATTTCTACCTTGCGCATATTGGGAAACTGTACCTGCATGTGCAGGCTCTGATACCCGCTGTTCTTCGGCTTTTTGATAAAGTCTTTGACCTTCAAAACACGGATGTCCGGCAGCTTTTCCAAAAAAGCGCGGACGCGATCCACATCATCCAGGTACAAGCACACCACGCGGATGCCTGCCAGATCATTGATATACCGATAGATATTGTCATTGGTCTTTTCACGCTTTTTACGCCGGAGCTTTGCCAAAATACTCTGCTCGCTTTTGAGCCGCCATGCAATCTGCGAGACAAGCTCCCGATGCAGCTCCGCTTGCTGTTGTTCGGCAAACTGCCGCAATTTTTCAACCAATAGCATGATGCAGTCCTGATATTCCTGCTGCACCTCCGGACGCAAAAAATCCATATCCCATGTCTGTTGCTCCATACCACATCGCTCTCCCCTGCAACGCTGTCTCTATCTATTCTATTGTAGACCGTTGTCGGGTGCGGTTCAATGCGTTCCGTGTAAAATTTGGAGCAAATTTGTAAATTACAGCGACAACATCGGAAAAATATCTTCTGTCTCCTCCGGTGTGCCGTTGTATATCGCAATGCCGCGGCTGTCTGCATACTGCTTTGCCGTCTCAAATGCAGCGCGCATTTTTTCTTCCTGCGGCTGACAGCAGCCGCAGCCGACCAGCACCAGATCGGTAAAGCCGAGATATACCGCAATCTGCATCAAAGAGTACACGGTATCATATCCATCATACACGACCTCTAGGGCGTTATCGCTGAATTTCACGCGATGCGTGTTATACGCATTGCAATAGTATTTGTACACGCCAAGATATGGATAGGCAATCCAATTTTTCGGCATCGGCGACGGCACCGGCAAATTATCTCCTGCCAAAATGCCCTGTTCCGGAATTTTGGTGATATAATCTCTCATCTGCTCAAGCAGTGCCGGACTTTGTATGCCGAGATATGTCGGCTGCCATCCGGTCTTTCTGAGATTCGTCCAGCCCGCCGCACTGCACAAGGTGATTTCATGGTTGAGACGATCCAGAATAGACGGCTGAACATCTGCCCCCAGAATGATGCAGCGTCCGCGCTGGCTGCCCCGCAGGGCCTGCAATGGCTGAAACAGCGGTTCCACGTGTCCATGTTTGCGCGCTTCCGCTTTTTTCAGTTCTTCTTCATAGTGTGCGCGCTGTTTGAGCTTCTGCTTTTCCCAGCGCAGTTTTCCCAAAAATCCCATGGTTCACCTCATACATCTCTGCTTTTTTCGTTCATAATGAGCATTTGCAGCCGATTCTCTATGTTTGCAAAGCTGACATCCGGATCATAGTCCAGCGGCAAAATCTGCGCATCCGGATACAGTTCCTTGAGTCTTTTCGCGATGCCGCGGCCAACGACATGATTCGGCAGGCAGCCAAACGGCTGCAAAATAATAAAGTTCCTGCATCCGTTTTTGGCATTGTGCAGAATTTCTCCCGGAATCAGCACGCCTTCTCCCGCATCAAAGGTATGATGAATGATCGGATCGCTGTCCTTGATAATCTCCTGCATCCGCGCCGCCCGATGGTACAGCGGATGTTTTTTGGCAATCGCGTCCGCCATGACATGCGCCGCATTGAAAATCTCATCCGCAGTGAAGTACCAAATCTTTTCACCCAGCGGCTTTTTGAGCTTATATTCCCGAATCTGTGCATCAATGTAAAAATACGACTTGCGAATGACATCGGTCATGCGCGCTTCTATAATTTCAAAGCCGTTTTCCTCGAGGTATTTTTCAATATCATGATTGGCACCCGGATGAAAATTGAGCAAATACTCGCCGACGATGAGAACCGTCGGTCTGCGTCTACTGCGATCATACGCCACTTTGCCCATGATGTCAATTGCCTGTTTGAAACCGCTGCGCATACCGAGAATGCCGCCGCGCTCCATGCCGTCAATCACGGCATCCATGGCTTGTTCAAATGCAGCATCTGCACTGCCGGAAATGCATTCATACGGGCGCATTTTGCGCAGCAATTCCTCCAAAACATCAATCATCGGCAGCGCAAACGCGATATTGAGCGCAGACATCAGGTTCATGCGAAATCCCGGGTGCAGGTCATGGCTGTCCTTGTCATCGTTGGTCAGAATCGGAACATCCGCAAATCCGGCATCATCCAACGCCTTGCGCAGCAGCGCGCTGTAATGCGTCAATCGGCAGTCACCGATATATTTTCCCATGCCGATAGCAACTTGTTTGTCCTTGTATTTTCCGCTCATCAGCGCTTCCAGCGCCTCGCCAATGACAATCTGCGCAGGAAAACAAATATCGTTGTGCACATACTGCTTGCCGAGCTGGATTGCTCGTTCTCTGCCGACCGGCAGCGGTTCCGCCTTGATGTGCTGGGCGCTGAATGCCGCCGACATCACGCGGCTGAATGCGTGCGAGGTATTCGGCACAAGCACAACGCGTTCTTTGGCATCCTGCTTGGTGAATTTTGTCGGATATGGATCCGACAATTGCTGTACGTGCAGCGTCTTGCGCTTTCTGCGCTGTGCCGCTGTCTCCAAAAAACTGCGCACGCGAATGCGCAGCGGGCCGGTGGCATCGCTTTCGTCCAGTTTCAGCACCAACGGATGTTTGCCGCTGATTTCATTCATCATACGGATGATTTCGTCCGACAAATATGCATCATGCCCGCATCCAAAGCTGACAACCTGTGCGTACTCCAGATAATCACAGCCCGCCGCAAGCACAGCGCCGGACAGCATGCGCGCATGGTAGTTGTTGACGATGTCCAATCGGCTGTTGCGCAGATCCACGCGATTGATGTCCGGCAGGCTGTCTATGGTCAGCACCGGAATATGGTGCTCAGTAAACAGCTCCGGTAAATCATGATTGACCAACGTATCATTTTGATACGGTCTGGACGCCAATACAATCGCATAAGTACCTCTTTTTTGTACGTCATCTATAATTTTCTGTCCTTCGGCTTTGAGACGATCGGAAAATTCCTGCTGTGCCGCATCGCCCGCCGCAATCGCTTTGCGCGTCAGCTGCGGGGAAATACCGAACGTCTCCTGCATGTACTGTGTGAGCTGGCGGTCTCTGTCCTCCGGCAAATGCCAATGAAACAGCGGCGCATCAAACGGAATGCCCCATCGGCGCTCCGGATCATCAGAATTGCGAATGACAATCGGATAGCCTTTGACAACCGCGCACATGGATTCACTGGTTTCCGCCAGATTTTCACTTTTTACCGTCGTGATAGACGGCATGAAAATGCGGTCTACGCCCTTTTCCTTCAAATTGCGCAGATGTCCGTGCACGAGCTTCGCAGGAAAACATACCGTATCCGAGGTGACGGCAGACAGGCCGTTTTCATACATCGCGCGTGTGCTGCTGTCGGACACCTGCACACGATATCCCAAGCTGCGCCAGAACACCTTCCAAAACGGCATGGTCTCCCAAAACGACAGCACACGCGGGATGCCAATGGTCAGCTGCTTGTCATCGTCCAGTTTTGGATAATTATAATCCTGAAACAGCAGTTGTTCTCTTGTGCGGAACAAATTGGGCACTTCGTCTTTGCTTCGGTGTGTATGCTTGACCTGCTCGCGCACAGCCGCATCCTTTGGATTGCCTAAAATCTCACCGCGCTCACAGCGATTGCCCGTGATAAACGAACTGCCGTTTGAAAACCGGAGAATGGTTCTGCTGCAATGGTTGCCGCAAAACGGGCACGGCACACCGTCCTGTTTGCTGTACTGAAAATCCGGCAGCGCTGCAAATCCAATAAAATTGCTGACCGCACGGTTTCTCGCCTGCCGCTTGGTGAGCAGTGCCGCACCGATGGCACCCATTTCGCCTGGATACGGCGCACGGGTCACCGGTTGTCCCAAATACTGTTCCAGTGCACACAGCACCGCATCATTTTTGAAGGTGCCGCCCTGCACGACAACCTGTTTGCCGAGCACAGCCGAATTGGATATGCGCACAACTTTTGTGAATACATTGCGGATAATCGAGCGGCAAAGTCCCGCCATAATATCCTCCGGTGTGCGTCCGTTTTTCTGTTCCGTGATAATCGTGCTGTTCATAAACACGGTACAGCGGCTGCCCAAATCGGCGGGCTGCCGCGAACGAAACGCCGCGTCGGCAATGCGATCGACCGGAATGCCCAATGCCGCTGCAAATCCCTCCAAGAACGAACCGCAGCCGGACGAACAGGCTTCATTCAGCGTGATATTGGTCACAACACCGCCGTCAATCCACATGGCTTTCATGTCCTGTCCGCCGATATCCAGCACAAAGCTGACATCCGGCACATACGTCTGTGCCGCGGCGGCATGAGCAACCGTCTCTACTGTGTGATAATCTGCGCCAAACGCCTTGGCGAGCATGTGTTCGCCATAACCGGTTGTACCCAAGCCGAGCACCTCTAAGCGAATGCCGCGCTGGGCATAGCGCTCATACAGCTCCATCAGACCTTGCCGAACAACTTGAATCGGATCGCCGCGATTGTTGGCATAAAACTTGTCAATTACCGTCTCCTGTTCGTCTATCAGCACCAGTTTGCTCGTTGTACTGCCCGCATCGACGCCGATATATACGCGCAGCGTATCGCCCGCCTGTGCCGTGATGGGCGGTATTTGAGGACTTTCGTGCAGTTTCCGCCATGCGCGGCACGCCTGCTCCGTAGAAAAATACGGTTCTGCGTGTTTGCTGACCACATGCTTCCGTTGGGTTTCTGCCTGCCGGAGCTGGGCAATTACATGATCCAGCACATGAACATCCGTTGCATCTTGCCCGAACAGCTCCGGAATGCTCAGTGCAGCGCCAAGTGCCACGATGGTATCCGGATGCTCCGGACGAATGATTTCATCTTCCGACAACTGCAGGCGCTCACAAAATACACGCACCAGTGTCGGATTGAAGGTCAGCGGACCTCCTTCAAAAATCACCGGCGGCGTGATGTCCAGCCCCTGCGACAAACCGCCGATGGTCTGCTTGGCAATCGCATGAAACGCAGACAGCGCAATATCTTTCCGTGCACCGCCCGCATTGAGCACCGACTGAATATCTGTTTTAGCGAACACGCCGCATCGTCCGCTGATGCTGTGCACGGTTTCTCCCTGACTGGCAAGCGCCTCAAAGCCCTCTGTCGGCGTCTTGAGCAGCGCCGCGATTTCATCAATAAATGCGCCTGTACCGCCCGCACAGCTGCCGTTCATGCGCATATCGCGCGCAACAAGCTGTCCTGCGTTTTCATCGTACTGGAAAAAGATAATCTTTGCGTCCTGTCCGCCCAATTCAATCGCCGTGCGCGTCTGCGGATACAAATGCCGCACCGCAGATGCATTGGCAACCACTTCCTGTACAAAATGGATACCCGTACAGTCGGCAATCGGCTTGCCGCCGCTGCCGCAAACCGCGATGCGGAATGCTGCCTGCGGGAATGCCTCATGTACTTCTTCCAATAACAGGCGCATCGCGTGCATTTGCTCTGCATGATGCCTGCGGTATCGCACAAACAGCGGTTTTGGTTCGTCCGGTTTTACAACTGCCGCTTTTACCGTTGTGGAACCGACATCCAGTCCCAGCAAAAGATATTCCTGTTGTCTGCTTGAATCGTTCATATCGTCCTTACTCTCACTTCTAAAAAACTGCTGTACTGTATGCACAGCCAGCAGAAATTTCTAAAAAAATCTTGTCTCATTTTGTCCGAAGCTATTATACATCAATTTTGTTTCAAAAAAACAACAGAAGCACAGATATTAACAACTTTATAACCCTTTGGAACGTAAAAAAAATCAGTTGTCAAAATCATTGACAACTGATTCTTATGCTTCACGCACGGTATTACAAATCAATTTCCAGCAGCACCGGACAATGGTCGCTGCCCATAATATCGCTCAGGATTTCCGCTTTCTGAATGGAATCCTTGATGCGGTCAGAAACCAAGAAATAGTCAATGCGCCAGCCCGCATTCTTTTCCCGTGCATGGAAGCGATACGACCACCAGCTATACGCGCCCTCCTGCTCCGGATACAAATACCGAAAGCTGTCTGTAAAGCCGGACTCCAGCAATTCGGTCATCTTCGCACGTTCTTCATCCGAGAAACCTGCGTTTTTCCGATTGGTTTTCGGATTTTTCAGGTCTATTTCTTCGTGAGCCACGTTCAAGTCGCCGCAAATAATCACCGGTTTGAGCGCGTCCAGCTCTTTTACATAGTCGCGGAAATCATCTTCCCACTGCATGCGATAATCCAATCGTTTCAGCTCGCTCTGTGCATTGGGCGTGTAACAGGTCACAAGATAAAAGTTCTCATATTCTGCCGTGATAATGCGTCCCTCGTGGTCATGTGCGTCCATACCCATGCCGCGCACCACTTCGATTGGTTTTTCCCGCGTAAACAGCGCCGTGCCGCTGTATCCCTTTTTCTCTGCACTGTACCAATATTCGTGATAGCCCTCACAAGCCACCTGCGCCTGTCCCGGCTGCATTTTGGTCTCCTGCAGGCAGAATACGTCGGCGCCCAATGTATCAAAAACGTCCTGAAAGCCCTTGCCCAAGCAGGCCCGCAGACCGTTGACATTCCATGAAACCAGCTTCATCGTTGGATTCCTCCTCATTGTGTACTCCTGCCATTGTAGCATAGAAGAAGGCAAATCACAATTACTCTCATAGGACTATTATCTTTTCTAAATCATCTTTTAAATCAACGGATAGAGAATTCGCAAATTCCTGTGCTAAAATTTCTTGATATAGTTTCATCTCACACCTCATAGTACTTTTAAGTTCTATATACAGCATTGTAATGAAAATTTGCTGTACTGTCAATAGTATCAATATGTACTATAACAGAGGTGACTCCATGTATTTTCAGCGTTTGCGCGATTTGCGCGAAGATCGCGATCTCCGGCAGCAAGACATTGCCGAATTGCTGCACACCAGCCAAACCGTATATTCTCGCTACGAGCGCGGATTTCAAACCATTCCGGTTTCGCATTTATTGACGCTCGCTGATTTTTACCAAACATCTACGGATTACTTACTCGGACGCACCAACATTCGAACACCTTACCCGAAAAAGTAAAGGCACAAAACCGCAATGCGCGGTCTCGTGCCTTTTTCTTATTCCTCTGGCTTTTTCCAGATTGGCTCCTGATAGAAGCAGGTGCGGTTGCCGGTGTGGCAGGTCGGTCCCTTCGGGATGCCGCGATAGATGAGCGTATCGTCATCGCAGTCGGTCAAAATCTCACTGACAAAAATGAAATTGCCGGAGGTCTCGCCCTTGTTCCACAGCTTCTGACGGCTGCGGGAGAAAAACCAAGCGGTTCCTGTTTCCATCGTGTTTGCCAGCGCCTGCTTGTTTGCATAGCCCAGCATGAGAACTTCATTGTTCCGCTCATCCTGACAGATAACCGGAATCAGCTCTCCTTTTTTGAAAAATTTATCTAAATTCATAGGATTTCCTCACAGTCTAACCGGAATGTTCTTGCCGTTCAGGTATTCCTTTACCTGTGGAACTGTCAGCTCGCCATAATGGAACAGAGAAGCTGCCAGCGCTGCGTCCGCACCGGTCTTTTCAAATACTTCCGCAAAGTGCTCCAAGTTGCCGCAGCCGCCGGATGCAATAACCGGAATGCCGACAGACTGCGCAACCATATCCGTCAAATTCAGTTCAAAACCGGACTTGGTGCCGTCCTTGTCCATGGAGGTCAGCAGAATTTCACCTGCACCCAGTTCATAAACTTCCTTTGCCCAAGCAACGGCGTCCAATCCTGTCGGCTTTCTGCCGCCTGCGACATAGACTTCATAGCCGCTCGGGCATTTTTCCAAATCCGTGCAGGCACGCGCGTCAATCGCAACAACGACGCACTGGCTGCCAAATTTCTGTGCAGCCTCTGCAATCAGCTGCTTGTTGGTAACAGCGGCTGAATTGACGGAAATCTTATCTGCGCCGGCGCGCAGCAACTCTTTAAAATCGTCACTGGTGCGAATGCCGCCGCCGACTGTCAGCGGAACAAACACCTGCTGTGCCGTGCGGCGCACAACATCAGCGATGGTCTGCCGGTTCTCATAGGTTGCTGTGATGTCCAAAAAAACAATCTCATCTGCACCCTGCTGCGAATAAAACGTTGCAAGCTCTACCGGATCACCGGCATCGCGCAGGTTGACAAAATTGACGCCCTTGACCACGCGGCCGTTATTGACATCGAGACACGGAATAATACGTTTTGCGAGCATTGTCACGCCTCCCCTGCTGCCACGGCAATCGCCTGCTTGACATCCAGCTGACCGGTATACACCGCCTTGCCGGCAATGGCTTCTTCGATGCCCATGTCGCGCAGCTTGGCGATGTCCTCCAGCGTAGAAACGCCGCCGGATGCCACAATGCCGCAGGAAACCGCATCGCGCAGCGCTTGCAGCTGATCAAAGTTCGGGCCGGACAGCATGCCGTCCTTGTCAATATCGGTAAAGATAATGGTCTTGACGCCGTACGATTCCATGAGCTTGGCAAAAGCAATGTAATCGGTGCCGCTGTCCTTGATCCAGCCTTCCGTGCGAACTGTGCCGTGCAGCGCATCAATGCCGACAGCAATTTTATCGCCATACTTCTCGCAGGCTTCCTTGACGAACTGCGGATTTTTCACTGCCGCAGAGCCGATAATGACGCGCTTGACGCCCAGCTCCAGTACGCGCGCAACATCCTCCATCGTGCGGATGCCGCCGCCCAGTTCAACCGCTGCGCCGGTCTGCTCAATGACGCGGCGAACCACCGGATAATTCGGATGGGTGCCGTCTTTTGCGCCGTCCAAGTCCACCATATGAATCTGCTCCGCGCCGGCGTCCAAAAATGCCTTTGCGGTATCTACTGCGTCCTCCGCAACCTTATGTGCCGTTGCGTAATCGCCCTTTACCAAGCGCACGCACATCTGATCGTGCAGGTCAATTGCAGGTAAAATTCTCATTCTGCCCCTCCTACCATGTTTCCGAAGTTGCGCAGGATGGTCATGCCGACCTCTCCGCTCTTTTCTGGATGGAACTGACTGCCGTACATCTGTCCGCGTCCAACCAGTGCCGTCACCTGATCGTTGTAATCACAGGCTGCAATCAAGTCGTTGCTGTCAGACGGACACATCTTAAACGTATGTACAAAGTACACGTAAGCGCCTTCCGGCACGCCCGCCAGCAGCGGATCCTGCTTGTGATACTGCAGGCTGTTCCAGCCAATCTGCGGCAGCTTGAGATCCGTCTCAATTTTCTGCACGCGGCCCGGCAGCAAGCCCAGACCCTTTGTCGGACGAATTTCATCGCTTTCTTCAAACAGCATCTGCGCGCCGAGGCAAATACCCAAAAACGGCTTGGTCTTTGCCGCCTGAATCAGCGACGCGGTCAGACCGGATTCTTCCAGTGCCTGCATCGCGTCCGGAAATGCGCCAACACCCGGCAGGATAATGCCGGAAGCGCCTTCCATCAGCTCCGGTGTGGTGACAATTTTATTTTCCAGCCCAAGAAAATTGAGTGAGTTGGATACACTCATGAGATTTCCTGCGCCATAGTCAACAATTCCAATGTATCCCATCACGTTTCTCCTTTTATGCCTGCATATCTGCGCAAATATCTTCCAGCTCGGTCAGCAGGGTTGCATTTTCCTGCTCGCTGCCGGTGGTGATGCGAAGCATCTGGAATTTCGGGAAGCAGCGCACGCAAATGCTGCGTTTTTTCAGTTCTTCAAAGATTTCCGTGCACTTTTCTGTGCGCAAAACAGCAAAATTGGTATGTGTCGGCAAAACGGTAAACACGCCGTATTTTTCCGCCAGCTTTTGGCAGGCGGCTTCCAGTTCTTCCTTGCGGGCAATGAGCTGTTTGCACTGCTCCTTCTGCCAGCTCGTATCTTCCAGCACGATGCAGGCAGCGAGCTGCGTCATCGTGTTGATGTTATACGGCGAACGGGTCTTGTTGAGCTGGTCAATCAAATCTTTGTAGCCGATGATAAAGCCGCAGCGCATCGCTGCGCAGCCAAATGCCTTGGACAGCGTTTTCATCACCAGCACATTTTCCAGCGCAGTCGAGCAGTCGAGAATACTCTGATCCCAGAAGTCCATATATGCCTCGTCCACGACAACCAGCGTATCTTCCAGTGCCATGCAAATGCGCACCGCTTCGCCGTGGTCAAAGCCCTGACCGCCCGGATTGCACGGATTGGAGAAAATCAAAATATCCGGCTTTTCCGCCTTCGCGCGGTCAATCACTTCCTGCTCAGTCAGCATAAATTCGCCGTCCTTGAGCATATTGACGACTTCCAGCTCTGCAACCTCTGCATAGAACTGATACATGGAAAAATCCGGAGACAGCACCATGACCTTGCCGCCGCGCGGCGCAAAAGTATTCATAATCAGAGAAATCAACTCGTCTGAACCGTTTCCGACGACAATATTGCCCGGCGCAATGCGAAATTCGCGTCCCGCCAGACGGCGGACATCCGCCACGGTCGGGTCAGGATAGCGATTGAAATCAATCGTGTCAATGCTCGCCGCAATGGCATCGCGCAGTTCCTCCGGCAGAGAGAAATAGCTCTCGTTGGCATCCAGCTTAATCTGATAGACATCCTCGCACGGATCATACGGGGTCATGCTTGCCAGCTTTTCTGGTAATGTAATCATGTTGTAGTTCCTCCCGTGCTCACTTGTCCTGCTTCGCTTCTGCCTTTTTGGCTTCTTCTTTCTTGGCCTCGTCCTTTGCCCGCAGGCCTTCCTGCAGCTGCTCAGTCAGCGCCTGAATCTGCTGCTTTTTCAGCTTCATGCTCGCCAGATTGACAATGACACGGGCGCTAATCGGCGCTACCGTCTCATACGGCTCCAGACCGTTTTCCTTCAGGGTCGTGCCGGTCTCGACAATATCGACAATGGCATCGGCAAGACCGAGCAGCGGAGCCAGCTCAACGCTGCCTTCAATCTTGATGATGTTGACATCCATGTTTTTGCGGGAGAAGAAATCACGCGTTACCTTCGGATATTTGGACGCGATGGTTCTGGTGTGATAACCGGCATAGAAATCCTCGCCCTTCTTGCCGCACAGGCAGAAGCGGCACTTGCCAAAGCCCAGATCCAACGTCTCATAGAACGAGCCGCCCTTTTCCATAATGGTATCCTTGCCGACAACGCCCATGTCGCACACGCCGTGCTCGACATAGGTGATAACGTCAGCCGCCTTGGACAGCACGAGTTCAATATTGGAATTCGGCAAACGGAAGATGAGCTTGCGGGAGCCGGAGCGCAGTTCACTGACATCATAGCCGGAATGCTCCAGCAGCTCCAGGGTCTTTTTTTCCAATCTGCCCTTGGTCAGAGCGATACGAATGATATTTTCTGGAGTCATGCCTGTACCTCTACTTCCTTCACGGCGCCATCGCGGAAGATTACCAGCGTGCGATAGCCCTTCTTCTTTGCCAGCTCCATCGCTTCCTTCTCGGTGTCGCACGGTGCCAGCTCTGCCAATTCACTGTTTGTATTGATGTAATTGAGCGCGCTCTTGAGGTCGCTTCTCTCGCAGAATACCAGCTCCTGCGGAATTACTTTTTTCTTGAGGTCTACGGACTCGGACAGCGCATCAATGTCAATGGCAAATCCGGTAGCCGGAATATCTCTGCCAAACTTGGCACACAGATTGTCGTATCTGCCGCCCGCCAGCACCGGAGAACCTGCGCCGCCCATATAGCCGCGGAACATCAGACCGGTATAATAGTCAATCTCCTGTACCAAACCGAGGTCAATCATGACATTTTCGCCATAGCCTGCGTTGGTGATCGCATCAATCAGATTTTTCAGATATGCCACTGCCTTGAGCACGCCCGGATTGTCGGTCAGACCTGCCAGCTCGTCGAGTACCTCGCTGCCGCCAAACAGGTTCGGCATTGCCTTGAGGGCGCGATATGCCTCTCGATCCTGATACGGTGCCAGCTCATCGCCCAGCGCCGCATAGGACTTGTTCTCGATATTGGAACGAATGCGCTCTGCGGTTTCTGCATCGACATGGAGAGACTGAATCAGTTCCTTGTAAATCGCCGCATAGCTCAGCTCGATGCGGAAGGTCTCGCCGCGAACCGCTGCCAGTGCCGCAAATGCCGTGGTCAAAATATCAATATCCGCCATCATGCCGCGTGCGCCGAGCAGCTCGGCACCTGCCTGCATGACTTCCGTCGAATGTCCGCGGTGGAACGAGCTTGCGCGGTGTACCTTCTGCATGTAGTACAGACGCAGCGGAAGCACATCGTCATTGAGCTTGGTCGTAACCACACGCGCAATCGGTGTGGTGTTATCCGGACGCAGCACGAGCAGACGGCCGTTGCGGTCGGTCAGCTTGTACATCTTTTCCTGTCCGATAGACGAGCCTGCCTGCGTGAATACATCGTAGTATTCCAGAGACGGCGTAATGATTTCATCATAGCCGCGTGCTTCAAACAGATCTCGGATTCTCTTCTCGTTCTGCCGGAACATGCGGGTTGCCGCGAACAAACGGTCGCGGGTGCCCTCCGGCGTGGAGATTGCATACTGATTCATACTTTATAACCCCTAAATATAATGTTCGTTGTTTTATCGCTTTAGCGTGTTAACATGATAACACGACTGGTTTGGTATGTCAAGCGTTCCGGAAAATGTTACGGAAAAGAAAGCAACTTCTTACAATCATTTGATAATTCTCTCCGATTTGTTCAGAACAGCGATACCTGTGTACTGGTCGGCATCTCGGACAGGGCGCCGATGCTGGCGAGTGTCTCGACAACGCTCTTGGACACGCGGGAGCAGCGCACCACGATTTCCTCCTGCGACAGGAACGGGCCGTTTTTGCGTTCTTCGACAATCGCCTGTGCAGCCTGTTCACCGACGCCCGGCATGGACGAGAACGGCGGAATCAGTCCCTTTTCCGTGATGACAAACTGTGTCGCCTCCGATTTATAAATATCCATCGGTTCAAATACAAATCCTCTGTGATAGAACTCGTGGACGACCTCCAGTGTTGTCATCATATCTTTTTCTACCGCAGAAATTGTCTTGTCGCGTTCTTTTGCCTGTAATTCGTGCATTTTATCCAAGCAGACGGCATCTCCCAGCACCATACAGGAAGCGTCAAACGCCTTTGCGCGAATGGAAAAATATGCAGAATAGAATGCCAGCGGCTTGTGCACCTTGAACCAGGCAATGCGATACGCCATGATAACGTAAGCAACCGCATGCGCCTTTGGGAACATGTACTTGATTTTTTTGCACGAATCAATATACCAGTCCGGCACATCCTGCTTCTTCATCGCTTCTTCCATCTCCGGCTTTAAGCCCTTGCCCTTACGCACGGATTCCATCGTCTGGAAGCTCAGCTTTGGGTCTACGCCCTTGCCAATCAGATAGTTCATGATATCGTCTCGGCAGCAAATGCATTCTTTCAGCGGAATGCCGTCGTGTACCAAATCCTGCGCGTTGCCCAGCCATACATCCGTGCCGTGCGACAGACCGGAAATACAGAACAATTCGTCAAATGTCGTCGGCTTGGTCTCCTTTACCATGCCGCGCACGAACTTGGTGCCGAACTCCGGCACGGCAATACAGCCAATGTCGCCCAAAATCGGGTCCGGCTCGTCTGTGACATACTTGAGTGCCTTGTTGGACGTAAACAGGCTCATGGTCTCCGGATCGCCAAGCGGAATATCCTGCGCGACAACACCGGTCATGTTTTCCATGTGCTTGATAATCGTCGGGTCATCGTGTCCCAGCTCATCCAGCTTGAGCAGGTTTTCATCAATGGAATGATACTCGAAATGCGTCGTGATGATTTCAGAATTCGGGTCGTCCGCCGGATGCTGTACCGGACAGAAATCGTAAATATCGACTTCCTTTGGCACGACAACGATGCCGCCCGGATGCTGACCGGTGTTTCTGCGGATGCCTGTACAGCCCTTGACCAAGCGGTTTTCCTCCGCGCGTCCGACTTCCATCTCGCGCTCTGCCATGTATTTTTTGACGTAGCCATATGCGGTTTTTTCCGCAACCGTGCCGATGGTTCCGGCGCGGAATACATGGTCATGCCCGAACAGCTCGCCGGTGTACCAGTGAATGGTTGGCTGATACTCACCGGAGAAGTTCAAGTCAATATCCGGTACTTTATCGCCGTTGAAGCCCAAGAATGTCTCAAACGGAATGGAAAATCCCTCCTGATTGAGCGGTTCTCCGCACTTCGGACAGGTCTTGTGCGGCATATCTGCGCCGCAGCCGAAGCCCTCATTTTCGTGCCATTCGACGTAATGGCATTTCGGGCACAGATAATGCGGCGCGAGAGAATTTACCTCGGTGATGTCCGACATAAACGCAACCAGGGAAGAACCAACCGAACCACGGGAACCGACCAGATAGCCATCCTGCAGCGACTTCGCCACGAGCTTTTGTGCAATCATGTACATCACATCGTAGCCGTTGCCGATAATCGAGCCCAATTCGCGCTCCAAGCGCGCCTTGACTTTTTCCGGCAGCGGGTCGCCGTACATGCGCTTGGCTTTCTCGTAGCACATGCGTTCCAAATCCTCCGCAGAATTGTCCATCTTCGGCGGATAGTTTTCGCGCGGCACCGGACGCAGCGTATCGCACCAGTCCGCAATCATATTCGTGTTGGTGACAACCACTTCCATCGCGCGGTCTGCGCCCAAATATGAAAATTCCTCCAGCATTTCATCGGTGGTCTTGAGGTACAGCGGCGCCTGATTGTCGGCGTCTTTAAAGCCCATGCCCGCCATCAGGATGCGGCGGAACGCCTCGTCCTCCGGCTCCAAGAAATGCACGTCACCGGTCGCCACACACGGCTTGCCCAATTCATCCGCAATCGCCAAAATCTTGCGGTTGTAATCGCGCAGTTCTTCCTCGTCCTTTGCGGTGCCGTTGGCAATCATAAATTGGTTGTTGCCAATCGGCTGAATTTCCAGATAATCATAGAAATCCGCAATTTTGAGCAGTTCTTCGTGTGATGCGCCGTGCACCATTTCGGAAAACAGCTCGCCCGCCTCGCAGGCAGAGCCGAAAATCAAGCCCTCTCTGTGACGAATCAGCTCACTGCGCGGCATAATCGGCTTTTTATTAAAATATTTCAGGTTGGAATAGGAAATCAGCTTGTACAGATTTTTGAGTCCCACCTGATTTTTCGCCAGAATAATAAAGTGATACCGGCGCAGATTTTTCAAGCTGCCGGTCTTGGCTTTGAGTCCTGCCAGCAGCGGGTTGATGTCGGAAATTTTGGTCGCGTGCAGTTCTTCCTGCATCTTTTCCAACAGCTTGATGTAAATTCTGCCCAGAACTGCCGCGTCCTCACTCGCTCTGTGGTGGTCAAACGGGCCAACCTTGAGTTTTTTCGCCATGACATCCAGCTTGTGCCGCTTCATGTCCGGAAACAGAATTTTGCACATTTCCACGGTATCAATGGAAGTAAATTCCCGTTCGATGCCCAGCCGTTCGCAGGCACGATGGATAAACGCCATATCAAAGCCCGCATTGTGCGCGACGAGCGGCAAATCTCCCGCGAACTCCAAGAACTGCGGCAGCGCCTCGGAAAGCTCCGGCGCATCCTTGACGGTTTCATCCGAAATGCCCGTCAGCTCCGTGATGTTCGCCGGAATTGGCTTGTGCGGATTGACATAGGTTTGAAACTCCTCCAGCACTTCGCCATTGCGCACCTTTACCGCCGCAATTTCGGTTATTTCTTCCTCTGCCGGCTTGAGACCTGTGGTCTCGGTGTCAAAGCAGACAAAGGTTTCGTTTAACGGCGCGTCATAGTTGCCCTTGACAACGGAAACGTTGCCGGAATCATTGACATAATACGCCTCAACGCCGTACAAAATCTTCAAATCAATGCCGTTTCGCTCAATCGCATGCATGGCTTCCGGAAAGGCCTGTGCAACGCCGTGATCGGTGATTGCCATCGCCGTATGCCCCCACGTTTTTGCGCGCTGCATGAGGGATTTTGTCGTGGACATGCCGTCCATTGCGGACATATTGGTGTGCAGATGCAGCTCGACACGCTTTTTCTCCGCCGTATCCATGCGCATCTTTTTCTTGCTCAACACGATGCCTGTCGGCTCCATGATGGTTTCTTTTTCAAAATTGTCAAAGCTGACCTTGCCCTGTACCGTCAGGTACATGCCCTCGTGAATGAGATCCACATACTCATCGGCTTTTTCCTTCGCCAAAAACTTGCTGACGCGCATGGAGCCGTGCAAATCGGTAATGTCAAAGCCAATCTTGACCCATTCCTTGCCGGTGTTTTTGCTTTTGATTTCGCGGGTTTCTACCAAAAATACCTCGCCGCGAATCGTCGCGCTGTCCACTGCGTGCAGCGCCTCCTGAATCGACACAACCGGCTGGTCATACAATCTGCCATACAGCAGATTTTCGTCCTTTTTGATGTGAAATGTTTTGCGATTGTACTGTACTTCGCCCTTGTCGGCACGCACCGGCTTTTTCTTGGGCTTTTCTTTCTTTTCCTGCACGGGCGGCGTGTGCATCATGCGCTTGAGCATTTGTTCTCTGCCCTGCTCCGTCTTCTGCGCCAAGCGCAGTTCGGTTTCTTCGTTGGAGGTCTCGGTATTGACCGCGCAAGTCAAGCCGGTTTCTGTGCGAATCATCTCCGGCAGCTGCCGCAGATCATGCGCCAAATACTCCACGCCGCTTCCCAGCATGGAGACCGTCAGTCCGTTCGCTGTCATGTCCCACTTGCTGTCGGTCAGATAGCCCTGTGCGGACGGCTTGCGCAGGACAATATAATCTTTCAGGCTGTCGACATACGGCTGTGTCAAACCGTTCAGCTGATAGCGCGGTGCAATGCGCACGCGCGACAAACCGTACATGGAACCGATGCCCTTTTCCATATCAAACAGCGCCTTTCGCGGTACAATGTCATCAAACTGGACACGGCACAGCACGGCACGTTTATCGTGGCTCACCACAACGGAGCATACCTCTCCGTTTGTGAGGTATGCTCCGTGGTCTTTGCTTTCATATCGTTCAAACAGATCTCCCAGTGTGGTCAAATCTTATCCTTGCTCCTTTATGATCGCATGAATTTCTTTCATCAGTTCATCCACCAGCTGTTCCTGCGGCACTTTTCGCAGAATCTCGCCGTGGCGGAAAATCATACCGACACCGTCACCGCCTGCAATGCCGATGTCCGCTTCGCGCGCTTCGCCGGGGCCATTGACAACGCAGCCCATCACGGCAACCTTCAGCTTGGCATCCAATCCGGCAACGCGGCGCTCCACTTCATTGGCGATGCCAATCAAATCAATCTTGGTGCGGCCGCAGGTCGGGCACGATACAATGTTTACACCCGTGTCATTGAGACCGACAGCCTTTAAAATTGCATATGCCGCGGTAATTTCGTGCACCGGATCTGCGGTCAGCGAGACGCGAATCGTGTCGCCGATGCCCAGTGCCAGCAATCCGCCGATGCCCGCCGCAGACTTGATGGTTCCCATATACTCGGTTCCCGCCTCTGTAACACCCAGATGCAGCGGATAATCGGTCTTTTCGTGCATGAGCTGGTACGCCTGCATGGTCGTCGGCACGCTGGACGATTTCAATGAAATGCAGATATCGTCAAAATCGTATTTGTTGAGCAGCGACACATGATACAGCGCACTTTCCACCATGGCTTCTGGCGTCGGAGAGCCGTATTTTTCCAAAATATGCTTCTCAATCGAACCAGAGTTTACGCCGATGCGAATCGGAATGTGCTTTGCCTTGCACGCCTCCGCAACCGCCTTGACGCGCTCTTCCGCGCCGATATTGCCCGGATTGATGCGAATGGCGCTGACGCCTGCCTCGGCAGAGGCGAGTGCCAGCCGATAATCAAAATGAATATCCGCGACGACCGGAATCGGAGAATGCGCACAGATGGTTTTCATTGCCTCTGCGGCAGCCATATCCGGTACCGTACAGCGAACAATATGACAGCCTGCGGACGCCAGACGCTCAATTTGTGCCAGCGTTGCCTGTGCATCGCGGGTATCGGTGTTGGTCATCGACTGCACGGCAATCGGTGCCCCGCCGCCGACCGGCACATTCCCGACAAAAATCTGTTTTGTTTTCATACTCCTCTTCCTTTCTCTCACGCCGCGCCGAGCAGACGCAGAATATCCTGCCAAGTCACATAGACCATGAGCAGCATCAGAATGGCGAATCCGCCGAAATGAATATAGCCTTCGTATTTTCGCGGAACCGGCTTGCGCGCAATCAGTTCAATGAGCACGAACAGCAGCCGTCCGCCGTCCAGTGCCGGAAGCGGCAGCAGATTCATCACACCCAAGTTGATGGAAATGAACGCAATGAGCAGGAAAAAGCTGGTCATGCTGCTCTGTGCAGTCTGTACGAGCACATCGGTCACGCCGACCGGACCCGACATCTGGTCAATGCCTACCTGCCCGCTGACCAGCTGCTTCAGGCTAATCCACACGAGCCGCGCATAGTCATACGACCGATACACGGCATTTTTCACTTTATCCACAACCGTCAGCTGTTTGACGGTGAAATCCACACCGTACCGCTGGACGCCATCGTATTCCGCCGGTTCCAGCTTGACATCGTGCAGTTCTTTCTTTTCGCCGTTGCGCTGCACGACAATATCATAGCTGGTATCCGTGCCGAGGCTCAGTCCCGTCGTCACATCCGATGTCATCAGCACGCGATACCCGTCAATGCTGAGAATGCGGTCGCCCTTCATCAGCATGCTCTCGCCCTGCGACGGAAATCCGTCCGCAAAGCCCTGAATCACCGGCTCGGTGCCTTGGGTCTGCGGCAGCGTCAGAATGAGCACAATGAGAAATCCCAGCAGGAAATTCATCAGCGCACCGGCAGCAAGAATCAGCGCGCGCCAGCCAATCGGCGCACCCGCCAGCGTGCCCGGCTGATCCTGCTCGGTGTCCTCGCCTTCCATGACGCAGGCACCGCCGAACGGCAAAATACACAGTTTGAAATCCGTCTCACCGATTTTCTTATGCGCGAAAGACGGGCCCATGCCGACCCAAAATTCGAGCACATGCACACCGGCAGCCTTCGCCGCCATGAAGTGTCCGAACTCATGGACGATGACCAGACAGCCAAACGCCAAAATTGCTAAAATTACAGTTAAAATGGTCAAAGAAACACCTCTTACGAAGCAAATTTACGACAACAGCAGTCCCTTGACAATCTCACGGGCTGCCCGGTCGCTTGCCAGAACATCCTCAATCGTGATTTCCGGCAAATACTCAACGTCGTCCATCGCCGCCTGTACCAGCTCCGGAATGCGATAGAACGGAATTTTATCGTGCAGGAACAGCTCAACGGCTGCTTCGTTTGCGCCGTTCATAATTGCGCCGAGATTGCCGCGGGCAGCAGCCGCGCGGCGCGCCAGTCCCAATGTCGGGAACGCTTCTTCATCCGGCGCAAAGAATGTCAGGTTGTGTTTGCGCGGCAGATCCAGCGGCGGCACCTTGCACGGCACACGCTCCGGATAGGTCAGCGCATACTGAATCGGCAGACGCATATCCGGATTGCCCATCTGCGCAATCACGGAACCGTCCTCAAACTCCACAGCGGAATGCACGATGCTTTCCCGATGCACGACAATGTCAATGTCATCCGGCTCCACATCGTACAGCCACATCGCTTCGATGAGCTCCAAGCCCTTGTTCATCATGCTTGCGGAGTCGATGGTAATTTTGGCGCCCATGCTCCAGTTCGGATGATGCAGCGCCTGTTCCTTGGTGACGTGGCGCATCTGCTCGCGGCTCATGCCGAAAAACGGGCCGCCGGATGCCGTCAGCAGAATGCGGTTGATGCGGTTGCCCGCTGCGCCCTGCAAGCACTGGAAAATTGCCGAGTGCTCGGAATCCACCGGCAAAATCGGCACACCCTTCTCGCGTGCAGCCCGCATGACAATCTGTCCCGCGCACACCAGCGTTTCCTTATTGGCAAGTGCAATCGCTTTTCCCGCTTCAATGGCAGCCATCGTCGGCAGCAGTCCCACCATACCGACAACCGCCGTCACAACGACATCCGCTTCCGGCAGGGTCGCGGCTTCAATCAGACCGTCCATGCCGGAGACCACGCGAATATCTGTATCCGCCAGCTTTGTTTTCAGCTCTTTTGCTTTTTCTTCATTGTATACTGCAACCAAAGACGGATGCAAGGCACGCGCCTGTTCCTCCGCGCGCGCAATATTGGTATTGACCGAAATCGCACACACCTGCGCCTCGATGGAATCGAGAATATCAATGGTCTGTGTGCCGATCGAGCCGGTCGAACCGAGAATAACAATATTTTTCATGTCTTATAACCCCAGATTAGAAAACAGATGCAACAGCAGCTCAACCAGCGGTGCGACAAAAATCACACTGTCAAACCGGTCAAGCACGCCGCCATGACCCGGAAAAATCTTGCCGTAGTCTTTAATGCCGCTCTTTCTCTTGACGATGGAGAACGACAAATCACCGATTTGACCGAGCACAGCGCCCAAAATACCGGCTGCCAGACACAGCGGCACAGACAGCGTCAGATTGGTAAACGCACTGACTGCCGCACCATAAATGACTGTGAGCACTGCCGCGCCGACAACGCCGCCAATTGCGCCCTCTACCGTCTTTTTCGGAGAAATCACCGGTGCCAGCTTATGCTTGCCGAACGCCATACCTGCAAACAGGGCGCAGGTATCCGAGCCCCAAGCCGCCAGCAGCGGAATGACCAGATGAAACGCGCCGTTCTCCGACATCGTGAACATGCGAATCAGGCTCATGAGCAGATACGGAATCAAAATGCCGCCGAAATAGGCACCGGCAAGCTCCATAAAGCCGAATTTTGTATGATGCCGCAGCAGCAGAACAAACAGCACGACAACGCCGATATACAGCATCGCGCGCATCCAATACACCGGATAGCTGTCTCTCGCGCTGGCAAACGACATGCCCAAAGCGAGCAGCATCGCTGCAATTTGCAGCTCCTTGTTGTCCTTTCCCGCGGTCGCTGCGGTAAATTCCTGCGCCGCACACACGGACAGCGCCATCATGAGCAGCTGCGCGACGATCGGCGGGAAGACGAACAGCGCAAGGATGACAACAACTGCACCGGTCACACCAAATGCAACTCTTGTTTTCATGGTTTATACTCCTCCGAATCGTCTATTTCTTCTGTTAAATTCATCAATGGCGGCATCCATATCCGCCGGTTTGAAGTCCGGCCACAGAACATCCGTAAAATAGTATTCTGCATACGCGCTCTGCCACAGCAGGAAATTCGATGTGCGAATCTCGCCGCTCGGGCGGATGATAAAATCCGGATCCGGCATGTGCGCGGTGTACAGATGCTGAGAAATCGTGTCTTCGGAAATATCCTCCGGCTTCAGCTGTCCCGCCTGTACTTCCTGCGCAATGGCTCGCACGGCATTTTTTATCTCATCGCGTCCGCCGTAATTGATGCACAGCGTAGCGACGGAAAATTCCGGCCGCTTTTGTGCCTCTGCGTTGCATCGCGCGACAAGCTCCCGAATATCCGGCGCGAGCACGGACAAATCACCAATGACCTGCACGGCAATTTCATCCTTTGCCATTGTGTCAATGGCTTCCTTGAGGTATCTGCGGAACAGATTCATCAGCGTGCTGACTTCTTCCTCCGGACGCTTCCAGTTCTCCGTGGAAAATGCATACACGGTAAAATATTTGACGCCAATGTCCTTACAGTATGTTGCGATGGTACGGAACGTCTCTGCGCCGACCTTATGTCCGGCGGTACGCGGCAACCCGCGTTTTTTTGCCCAGCGTCCATTTCCGTCCATAATAACCGCAATATGCTGCGGCACTGGGCGGTCGGACGGCTGCTGCGGCGTGCTGTCATCTTTTTTCAGTATATTGAACAACGCCACGGTACTATGCACCGACCTTTCTTTCTAAATCCGTGCGCCTTGCGTCTGTGCGCGAAAGCGCCGATATACGCGACATGGGCGACTGAATATAGCCGCCCACATGTCTTGTACCCCGTTCTATTGTTGTTTAAACAGACTTCAGTTCTTCCGACTTTGCCGCAGTCGTCTTGTCGATCTCCTTGATATACTTGTCGGTCAGCTTCTGCATATCCTTCTCTGCATCTGCCAGCTCGTCCTCGGTGATCTCAGACTTCTTCTTTGCTGCCTTCCACTTATCAATGGCATCGCGGCGAATGTTGCGGATGGCAACCTTGGATGCTTCGCCTTCCTTGGATACCTGCTTGATGAGTTCCTTACGGCGCTCCTCAGTCAGCGGCGGGAAGCTCAGGCGAATCAGCTTGCCATCGTTCTGCGGGTTGATGCCCAGCTCAGAAGTCTGGATTGCCTTGACAATTTCCTTGAGCAGAGATGCATCCCACGGCTGAATGGTCAGGGTGCGCGGGTCCGGAGAAGCCACAGCAGCTACCTGCTGAATCGGGCTTGCGGTTCCGTAGTAATCAACCGTGATCTTATTGAGCACGCTTGCATTTGCGCGGCCTGCGCGGATGCCTGCCAAGTTTTCTGCCAGAACGTCCAGAGACTTCTGCATTTTTCCTTCATACGGTTTCAAATCGGGTTTCATAGGGTGTTTCTCCTCTCCAAATATACCAAATTTACTGATTATTTACCATGGTGCCGACCTGCTCTCCCATGACGGCACGGTAAATGTTTTCCGGCTCCTTCAGTGCGAACACGAGCAGCGGAATGTTGTTGTCCATAGAAAGAGTCGTCGCGGTAGTATCCATAACAGCCAGCTTCTTCTCCAGCACTTCCATATAGGACAGCGTGTCATACTTCTTTGCGTCCGGATTCTTTGCCGGATCGGAATCGTATACACCGTCGATGTTCTTCGCCAGCAGGATAATCTCCGCATTGATTTCAGCGGCGCGCAGCGCAGCAGCTGTATCGGTAGAAAAATACGGATTGCCGATGCCGCAGCCGAAAATAACAACGCGGCCCTTTTCCAGATGGCGGGTTGCCTTGTTGCGGATGTACGGCTCTGCGATCTGACGCATCTCAATCGCGGTCTGTACACGCACGTCTACACCGCGCTGCTCCAGAGCGTCCTGCAGTGCCAGCGAGTTAATCGTGGTAGCCAGCATACCCATATAGTCTGCACGGGTGCGCTCCATCTTTCCGCCGCCGTCCTTGACGCCGCGCCAGAAATTGCCGCCGCCGACAACAATGCCGACTTCCGTGCCGATTTCTACGCACTTTTTGACAACGTCGCAAACCGGACCGATGACGTCAAAGTTCAGACCAAACTTGTTGTCGCCTGCCAGTGCTTCGCCACTGATTTTGATTAAAACGCGCTTATATTTCGGTGTATCCATTTTGTTGATTCCTCCATGTGCGATCTGTTTGCTTCCATGTACAACATCGGGCAAGTATGCCTTATGTTCTTACGTTATATCATACATGATTGCCGTTCAGATTGCAAACGGTTTCCGGCAATTTTCTTCCGTTTCGCCATAATTCACATCTCTGTAAAAAAATCCCCGCGGCAAAGCAAAGGGAGCTGCTATCCAAACAGCTCCCTTCGATGCATTTTGATTTTTATTCTATCACCTTCGGCAGGAATACACGGATTTCTGTACCGACGCCGAGGCCGCTGTCCAGCTCCACTCTGCCGTGATGATATTCTACGACATGCTTGACAATGGACAGTCCCAAGCCCGTTCCGCCAATCTGCTTGGAATGGCTCTTGTCCACACGGTAGAACCGTTCGAACACGCGCAGGCGCGATTCCTCCGGTATGCCGATGCCGTCATCCTTGACCTTGATGGCGATTTCCTTCTCGTCCTGCGACAGCGACAGCCAGACATTGCCGCCCGGATGATTATATTTGATGGCATTTTCGCACAGATTATACACCAGTTCACTGAGCATGCCGTCCTCGCCGAGCAGCACCGCCGGACAGGTTTCCAAATGCAGGGAGACCTCCGCTTTGTTTGCCACCGGCTCCAGCGACTCCATGACCGCTTCGCACAGGTCATCCAACTCAACCGGCTCCAAGCTCTGCGGCTCTTTGACTTCTTCCTCAATGCGCGACAGGCGGATAATATCGTCGATCAGCGCAATCAAGCGCAGGGCTTCTTTATGAATGCTGCCAGAGAACTTGCGAATGTCATCCATGCTCGCAACCATGCCGTTCTCCATCATCTCCGCATAGCCGGAAATCGACGTCAGCGGCGTTTTCAGCTCATGCGAAACATTGGCGGAAAACTCCTGTCTGCTGCGCTCTGCCATGCGCTGCTGGGTCTCATCCAATACGATCACCACAGCACCGTCTACTTCGCCCAAACGCAGCGTCGGGCTGGCGTAGATATGATACACGCGCCCGTGCATCGTAAAATCATCGTTGAGGCTTGCACCGGACAGTGCTGTTGTCACACAATCGTGCAGCTCCTGTGTACGGTTGACAATCAGATAATTTTTTCCGATAAATTCGCTCGGATCTGCCACCCGTCCCGCCAGCATATGAATGGCACTCGGGTTGACGGACACAACGTTTTTATCCTTCGATACCAGCAGCAGACCTTCCCGCATATTGTTGGTGATGATGCCGAGAATTTCCCGTTCCTGCTCCAAAATCTCTTTCTGCGTGTGAATTTCCTGATCCTGTGCCTGAATATGCGAGAAAAACGGTTTGAGCTCCGCATAAGAATCGGCATTGACGCCCGCCTGATCCAGCGCACGTACCGCGCGCTCAACCGGCTTCATCATCCATTTTGTGAGCCAGTGAGACAGCAGCAGCGCCATGCCAAACAGAATAACCATGACGACAACAATGCCCGGAACGGATGTCAGCATCATGCTGCGAATGCTGGAATACTGCTGTGCCAGACGCAGCACATTGCCGTCAGACAGTCGCAGCGCATAGTAATAGCTGGAAGAATCTGTTGTCGAGGAATTTCGAATGTCCTCACCGGAGCCATCGTGTATTGCCTGCTGAATCTCCGGACGATCCAAGTGGTTTTCCATCTTGGACGCCTCTGCATTGGAATCATACAGCACAGTGCCGTCCGAGGTGATAAACGTCACGCGCACGATGTCCGGCAGTCCCTGCAAAATCTTTTCATAGGACGCCTCATCGACATAATCATAGCTCTGGCTGATCGACTGTGCCAAATCATTGATATACTGCTCCGCCTGCCGCATCGAGCGCTGTGAGGTCACCGCCAGCGTCAGCGCACTGGCACACAGCACGCCGACTGCACTGAGCAGCAGCAGCACCCAATAAATTCGCTTTTTCATTCCTTCGCCTCTTTGTCAATCTTATAGCCGATGCCGCGCACGGTCTGAATCATCGTGCCATCATCATGAATTTTCTTGCGCAGCGTGTTGATGTGAATATCTACGGTTCGCGTTGCGCCGCCGTAATCAAAGCCCCAGACCTGTTCCATAATCTGATCGCGCGTCAGCACACGTCCCTGATTGCGCAGCAAATCGCACAGCAGGCGAAATTCTTTTCGCGTCAGCAGCACTTCTTCGCCGTCCACCGTGACAACATGTCCGTCCTCATCCACGTGAACATTGCCGTAGTCATAGCTGTGTGCGCCGTTGACCGCCGCGCTTTTGCTGCTCTCCACGGTTCGCCGTGCCACGGCGCGAATGCGCGACAACAGTTCCAAAATGCCGAACGGCTTGGAAATATAATCATCTGCGCCGAGATCCAGACCGCGCACCTTATCCATCTCCGCGGTTTTGGCGGTCAGCATGATAACCGGCATCTGACTGGTTTCCGGCGCTGCGCGCAGATGTTTGAGGATAGACAGGCCGTCCTCTCCCGGCAGCATAATATCCAGCAGCACCAAATCCGGTTTTTTCTCATTGACGGCTGCATAAAACGAGCGTCCGCCCGGAAATCCCTGCGCTTCGTACCCACTTCCGTTGAGCGCATAGACCACCATCGTGCGGATGCTTTCGTCATCTTCAACTACATAAATGGACAGTTTTTCCATACCAGTCCCTCCTATTTTCATGGTCGCTATCTAGCCATATTATAGCAGACCCGCAACAGATTCCGCCATATTCCAACGTAAAATGTATGTAAAATCCCACCAAAACGCAGAAAACTTCCGCAGAATCTCTCCGCGGAAGTTTGGCGCTGTGTTATAGAAACAGATCCACCTGTGCGCGGCGCTGAAAATTCTGTTCCAGCTCGCGTTTGTGATACAGATAAATCTCGTTGTCGAAAAATCGCGCCTGCTTCGGGCATTTCTTGATGCAGGCACCGCATTTGATGCACGGGCCGACATAGTGTTTGACATCGTTCGCATCAATCGAGCCGAGCGGGCACAGCTTGGCACACAGTCCGCAGCCCGTACAGGCGTCCGACACCACCGGTTTGACCTTGAGGTATTCCTTCGCATTTTTCGGCGCGAAATACGGCTTATACGGCGTGTTTCCTTTGACGGCAACCGGCTCTGCGGGAAGCTCCCGCAAGGCTTGCAGCTTGTCGGCAATGCGTTCGGCGAACGAATCCGCCAGCTGCAAATCCGCCGCGTCCGGTCTGCCTGCCGCCAGAATTCTCGAAAACGAATGTTCTCCGACAAACGCCGCGCCTGCTATTGTGCGGAATCCATGGGTTTCTAACACATCGCGCAGCTCAATCAGGGCATCGTCATAATCCCGATTGCCATATAAGACAACCGGAACCGCCAGTGTGTCACTGCCGTGAATGGCATCGCGCACATACGGCAGCAGCTTATTGGGCACGCGGCCAGCATAGACCGGCACGCCGACAACCGCCAGTTCCTCCGATTGGCAGAGAATGTCCTGTTCCCGCGCCTTGGGCAAAGTGAAATCGTGCTCCTGCACCGGAACATCGAGACATTCGGACAGCTTCGCTCCGATTCGCCGCACAACCGTCTGCGTGGTATTGGTTGCACTGAAATAGATCAGCCGCACACGCTTGATTTTCATATCAGCAATCCCTCCCAGCATATTTGCTGGTTATAGTATATCACAGCATCCGATATATCCCAAGCGGTTTCTGTTTTCCCGGCAGGCATTGACAAAGGCGCGGAACAGCTTGCGGCTGTTTTCATCGCGCCGCCAAAACAGCTCCGGATGCCACTGCGTCGCCAAGAAAAACGGCTGCCGTCTGTCCTCCACTGCCTCAATGAGACCGTCTGCCGACCACGCGCACGCGGTCAGCGTGGGTGCCAATTCGCGTACTCCCTGATGATGATAGCTGTTGACCGCAATGTTTTGCTCGCCCACAATGCGATAGAGCAGGCTGTCTCCGTCAACCTGAACACAATGCACCGCTCTGTTATACGGCGGCGCCATGTGATGCTGGATTTCGCTGGTCAGCTCATGCTCTAAGTCCTGATACAGTGTGCCGCCCAATGCCGCATTGAACAGCTGGATGCCGCGGCAGATGCCAAATGCCGGTTTTTGATGGATGCGGCACATCTGCAGCAGCTCCCGCTCCATAATATCGCGCCTTTGGCAAATTTCTCCGCAGGTATCCCTGCGCTGTTCACCGTACAATGCAGGATCTACATCCTGTCCGCCGGTAAACAAGACGCCGTCTACCATGTCGAACAGCTGATGCAGCTGTTTCGGCCCGCAGTCCAGCGGAAAAATCACCGGAATACCGCCCGCCTGCGTGATGCCGTCCAAATACCCCGGAATCATCCAAACACTGTCGCGCTGTACGTCATACAGCGGCGTCACGCCAATCACCATCTGAGTCATTATGTTCTCCTTTCTTGCATAAAAAAATGGAGCCGGCGTTTTTCGCCTGCTCCATTGCCACTTGTTGATATTCCATTAAAATTTTACGTCATCCAAATCGTCTGCCTGCTTGACACCGACAACACCCAGTGCAATCAATGCCGAGCCAATCGCCGCGATGACGCCGCCCATCGAAAGAACGGCAATCCATAATCCTTTTTTCATATCCTTCACCTCATACAGATGATTTATACATAGTATATCACAAGCCGTTTTGTTTTGCATCTCTTTTTTCGCATTTTTAATGATCTCGTAACATTTGCAGCAGCTTCTCTTTCTCGCGTCCGCGCAACTCCGCAGCGCCCGCGATGTGTTCCAGCTGTTCGGCGGTCTGCGGCCGCTTTTGCACCAGCTTCTCCAAGATTTTATCAGAGAAAATGGAAAATGCCGGTTTTCCCCGCAATTTCGCTATGTTTTTGCGAAATTCGCGCAGTTCTCGTGACAACTGCGGATTGTCAGAAGCACGGCTTTCGCGCGTCAAGCGCTGTTCCTGCGCCGAAATATCCGCACGCACGCGAAGGGTCACGCGTTTGTTCTCAAACAATACCGGCTTTGCCGCCGCTGTCAAGCTGAGTCTGGACGGATTTTCCTGCCGCACCAAGCAGCCGATACCGACAAGCCGATGCATTTCCGTCAGGATTTCTGCCCGTTCGGTGTCACGCATGATACCGAACGTCGACACGGACTCGTATCCTGTGTTCGGTTCTCCGCGCAAAATATCACACAGCTGCTCGGCGTCACATTGCTCTTTGACGCGGTACACACAGGACAAAATTTTCTGTGCATCCGTCGTGATGTCTTTTTCCACGCTGGTGCTCTCGCAATTGCTGCACTGTCCGCAAAAATCCGGCGCATCCTGTCCGAAATACGCCAAAATATGCTGCCGCAGACATTGCTCTGTAAACACATATCGCTTCATCTGCTCCAGCCGCCGCAAATTCTGCTTTTTGAGCCACTCCACCTTCTCATCGGTCAGTGCCGGATTTTCCGGATCCTGCCGAATCAAATATTCGTGCAGCCCAATATCCGCCTCATCAAACAGCATGAGGCAGTGCGCAGGCTCTCCGTCGCGTCCGGCTCTGCCCGCCTCCTGATAATAGCTTTCGAGATTGCGCGGCATGCCAAAATGCACAACAAATCGTACATCCGCCTTGTTAATGCCCATGCCAAACGCATTGGTCGCGGTAATCACGGGAAGTTCTCCGCTCAAAAACTTGCGCTGGACAGCGCGGCGCGTCATGGCATCCAGACCCGCATGATATGCCGCCGCGGGAATCTGGTTATCACAGAGGTATTGTGCCAATTCCTCGGTTTTTTTGCGTGTCAGACAGTAAATAATGCCGCATTGATCGAGATGCTCCTGCACGAATCGCAGCAGTTGTTTCTCTCGGTCATACGGTCTGCGCACCTCATAATACAAATTGGGCCGGTCAAAGCTCGTAATCAGCCGCTCTGGCTGATGCAAATGCAGCGACTGAATGATATCTTCCCGCACCTGCGCCGTTGCTGTTGCCGTAAACGCAGAAATCACCGGCCGTTCGGGCAGGCTTTCCAAAAATTGCGGAATGCGTCGATAGCTGGGGCGAAAATCATGTCCCCACTGGGAAATACAGTGCGCCTCATCTACCGCGACCATAGAAATTTTTAATTTGTGCAATACATCGTGAAACCGCAGCATCTCCAGCCGTTCCGGCGCAATATAAATGAGCTTACAGCGGCCAGCAGATGCCGCCGCAATCGCATCGCGCCGTTCTTCCGCAGATTGCGAGCTGTTGATAAAGCAGGCGGAGATGCCCGCCCGCTGCAGCGCTGTCACCTGATCCTGCATCAGAGAAATCAACGGAGAAATGACCAGCGTGACACCGCGCAGCAGCATGCCAGCCATTTGATAGCAAATGGACTTTCCCGCACCGGTCGGCATCACGCCGAGCACATCACGCCCCGCCAGCATCGCGTCAATGAGTTTGAGCTGTCCGGGACGAAATTCTGTGTATCCAAATGTCTCCCACAGCAGGCGGTGTTTCAAATCCATGCCGATTCTTCCTTCTTTCTCCATCAATCACGTTTAGTATGCCATATTTTTGCTTTCTGCGCAAGCACATACAAACTTTAGAAATTATTTATGTTTTGTTTTATCCTCTGTTAGGTCAAATATGCTATACTAGTACCAGAAAACCGCAAAGAGAAGCATTTCTCTTTACTTTTCTTCGGGAATGCGGTATACTGCTAACGAATATTTCATGCGAAAAAAGGAGACACTATGATATTTGAACTCATCAAATCATTCATTTTAGGTATCGTGCAGGGCATCACCGAATGGCTGCCGGTTTCTTCTACCGGTCATATGCTGCTGGTAGATGAATTTCTCAAGCTGGATTTCCCCAAGGACTTCACGGATATGTTCTTTGTTGTCATCCAGTTCGGTTCGATTTTGGCGGTACTTGTGCTGTATTTCGACAAATTAAACCCGTTTTCCAAGCACAAAAACGAAAAGCAGAAGCGTCAGACCTGGGCGCTGTGGGAAAAGGTCATCATTGCCTGCATTCCCGCCGGTGTTGTCGGCATCCTGTTTGATGATCTCATTCACGATCTGCTGTACGGCCCGATTGTCATCGCCATCGCGCTGATTGTCTATGGTATTCTGTTCATTGTGCTGGAAAATTCTCACCCGACTCCGACGACCACTTCTCTGGAAAAGCTGTCGTTCAAGAAAGCGTTCTGTGTCGGCATGTTCCAGATGCTTTCTCTGATTCCGGGCACCTCCCGTTCCGGCTCGACCATTCTTGGCGCTGTCTTTCTCGGCTGTGAGCGCTCAGTCGCCGCAGAATTTTCCTTCTTTCTTGCGATTCCGGTCATGCTGGGCGCAAGCGGACTCAAGATGATCAAATACGGCCTCAACTACACCGGCGAACAGGTTGCTGTCATGCTGATCGGTACCGTGACCGCCTTCATCGTGTCGGTTTTTGTCATCCGTTTCCTGATGAGCTACATCCGCAAGCACGACTTCAAGGTGTTCGGTTATTACCGCATCGTACTCGGCATTCTGGTGCTGCTGTACTTTGGTCTGATTGCAAAGTAAATCACACAATCTCCCGCTGCACAAAAATCTGTGGCGGGAGATTGATTTTTACGCGAGATACGAAAAAACAGAGACGAAAGCTTTCGTCTCTGTTTTGTTATCTATTTACTTTTTGTCCGGCTTGAAGCTATCCTTCAGCGAAACAATGCGGTTGAAGCTCAGACCGCCGTTTTCCGATGGCTTGGTGTCCTGCATATAATAACCCATGCGGACAAACTGCATGCGGGTGCCTGCCGGCACATCCTTGACCGACTGCTCCAGCTTGCATCCGGTCAGAACCTTCTTGGATTCCGGATTCAGGTAATCCAGATAGTTGGTGCCTTCCGGCACGGAACCGGTGTTCTCCAGCGTGAACAGATTGTCAAACAGGTTCAAATCAGCATCGACTGCGTGCTTTGCGGATACCCAATGAATGTTGCCGCGCACCTTGCGTCCATCCACTGGATTGCCATTGCCGGTCTCCAAATCCGCGGTGCAGCGGATTTCCACTACCTCGCCGTTGTCGTCCGTGATGACCTCATTGCACTTGACGATATACGCACCCATCAGGCGAACCTCTCCGTCCGGCTTGAGGCGCTTGAACTTCGGAGGCGGAACGATAGCAAAATCGCTCTTTTCAATCCACAGCTCGCGGCTGAACGGCACTTCACGCGTTCCTGCGCTCTCATCCTTCGGATTGTTTGCGACCGCAAAGGTTTCTTCCTTGTCCTCCGGATAGTTGGTGACAACCAGCTTCACCGGCTCGGTAACTGCCATGCGGCGCAGAGCAGTCGTATTCAGCTCTTCGCGAATGCAGTGCTCCAGCAGGCGAATATCTACCAAGCTGTCCGTGGTGGAAACGCCGGCACGGGTGACAAAGTCCAGAATCGCAGACGGCGTATAGCCGCGGCGGCGCAGACCGCACAGAGTCGGCATGCGCGGATCATCCCAGCCGTCTACCTTACCGGTCTCAACCAGCTCGCGCAGGTAACGCTTGGACATCACCGTATGCGTGACATTCAGACGCGCAAACTCTCTCTGCTTCGGATGAGACGGCAGGCACGGTGCACAGTTGTCAACGACCCACTCATACAGCGGACGATGGTTTTTGAACTCAATCGAGCACATGGAATGCGTGATATGCTCCATCGCATCCTGAATCGGATGTGCGAAGTCGTACAGCGGATAAATGCACCACTTGTTGCCAATGCGGTGATGGGTTGCGTAAACAATACGGTAGATTGCCGGATCGCGCATGTTCATGTTCGGCGATGCCATATCAATCTTTGCGCGCAGCGTCTTTGCACCCTGCTCGTACTTGCCCGCACGCATTTCCTCAAACAGCTTGAGGTTTTCCTCAACCGAGCGGTCACGATACGGGCTGTTTTTGCCCGGCTCAGTCAGGCTGCCGCGATACGCGCGCATTTCTTCCTGAGACAGATCACAGACGTATGCTTTGCCCTGCTTAATCAGGTACTCTGCGCACTCGTAGCACTTGTCAAAGTAATCCGAGCCGTAGAAGATGCCGCCGGACGGCTGCGAACCGGTCAGCCACTCAACATCCTGCAAAATGGCCTGTACATACTCATCGTCCTCACGCACCGGATTGGTGTCGTCAAAGCGCAGATTAAACAGACCGTTGTATTTCTGTGCAACAGACCAGTTGATGTAAATCGCCTTTGCCGAGCCAATGTGCAGATAGCCGTTCGGCTCCGGCGGAAAACGCGTGTGAATTCGTTCGGTCAGACCGTTTGCAATGTCTTCATCAATGATTTCATGCAGAAAATTCGATGCAAATTCCATTGTTGTTCCCCTTTTTTCTAGAATAGAGTAAGACAGCAGATTTCATGTTTTCATGACATGAGACTCCGTTGTCTTACTCGCAAATACGTGTTCTTTTTTACAGTGCCTCGCAGGCAGCAGCCAGACGAGCCTTGATTTTTTCCGTCGGCATCAGCTGCATGACGGAGTACAAATCCGGCGCATTGGTTCTGCCGCAGATTGCCACGCGCAGTACCATGGAAATATCGCCGACCGGTCCCTTGTACTGTTCCGGATTCTTTTTGTACAGCTTGGTTTCCGGCGCAAAGCCATGGCGCTCAGCCAGTGCCTTCACCTTATCAAACCATACCGTCATTTCGTCCTGTGCATCATACACATCCTGATACTCGGTCAGAATTGCCTTGGCATCCGCCTTGGCGCGCTCCGGCATACCGGAATAATCCGGCTGGAACAGCTCATCAAACATAAAGTCCATGTATGCCTTGGTCTCACTCCACAGAGCCAGATCCTTGCGCGGCTTCTTGCCGCCTCTGCCGATAGCCAGGAACTGCTTGGTCATTTCCGGATCGCGGACAAACAGCTCGTGGAACGCCGGATCATTGTCTGCGCTCCACTTGGCAACAGAATCATAGACATCCTCAGCGCTCATGCGGGAAATGACGTTCTTGCTGACATCGTGCAGCTTGTCCATATCAAACAGCGAACCGGATACACTCATCTTCTTGGTGCTGAACGGGAAATCATCCAGCGGTGCTGTCTGATTGGCGCGGCGCCACTCCTCAAAGTTGGAGTTGAGCAGCGTCATCAGATATTCCATGACGGACGGCACCGGAATGCCCTGCTGATAGTAATAAGACAGCGCCAACTCCGGATCCTTTCTCTTGGACAGCTTGCGCTTGGAGCCGCCGTCCATCTTCATCAGCTGCGCGGTGTGCACATACTTCGGGCGCTTCCAGCCCAGTACATCAAACAGCTGCAGATGCACCGGCAGCGTAGCGAGCCACTCCTCGCCGCGCACGACATGCGTGGTGTGCATCAGGTGGTCATCGACAACATGCGCGAAATGATAGGTCGGAATGCCGTCCGACTTGAGCAGGACGATATCCTGATCGTTTTCGGTCAGCTCCAGCTTGCCCTTTACCAAATCGGTATGGCGCACCTTGTTCTCAATGCTGCCCGGAGAGCGGAAGCGAACGACATAGCTCTCTCCTGCGGCAATGCGGCGCTCGATTTCTTCCAGCTCGCAGTCGCGGTACTTCGCATACTTGCCGTAATAGCCGAAGTTTTCCTTATTGGCTTCCTGCTGTGCATGCATCTCTGCCAGCTCTTCCTCGGTGCAGAAGCACGGGTATGCATAGCCGCGCTGCACGAGCTGCTTGGCAAATACATGATAGATCGCTGCGCGCTGGCTCTGGCGGTACGGGCCATACTTGCCCTTGTCTCCGTTTTCTGTGACGCCTTCGTCAAACGGCAGGCCAAAATTCCGAAATGTCTCCAGAATCAGCTGTACGCCGCCTTCTACCTCGCGCTTTTTGTCGGTATCCTCGATGCGCAGGAAGAACACACCGCCGGACTGATGCGCCAGGCGCTCATCTACCAGCGCACCATACAGGTTGCCCAAATGCATAAAACCGGTCGGACTCGGACCCATACGAGTGACCTTTGCGCCCTCCGGCAGATCTCTTTCCGGATAGCGGGCCTCGACCTCCTCCGGTGTCTCGGTGACGTCCGGAAACAGCAGCTCTGCTAAACGATTATAATCCATTGTATTACCTCGCCAATCCTGTGACATACTGGTCACAGACTCAATTTTTTTCCGCACCCCATTGTAAAAACGGGTGTTTAAAAGCAAGTATAAGCATACCATAGTTTTCCCGTTTTCGCAATGTCAAGCCGCAAAAAACCAACTATCAAGTGAAAAATGCTAGAAAGGCGACAATCATTCACAAAAACCCGCGCGCCGCATGCGGGATTTTTGATTCCCTGCTGTTAATTTTTGATACATTTTGTTGTGTTTTCACAAAAATCATGCTATAATGGTCGTAGTTTACAGTAGCAAATAAAGGTGGTGTTTTACATGAAGATCCAAGAATCCGGTGAAAACTATCTGGAGACGATCCTTCTGCTTGAAATGCGCAACGGTACCGTCCGCGCTGTTGATATTGCGAATGAACTCGGTTATTCCAAGCCAAGCGTCACCCGTGCCATGGGTGTTCTGAAAAAGGCTGGTCTCGTCGATCAGGAGCTGTACGGAACCATTCAGCTGACCGAAGCAGGACGCAAGCGTGCCAACGAAATTTATGATCGTCACGTGCTCATCAAGGAATTCCTGATGACCGTACTTTCCCTCGATGCACGAACCGCTGAGACCGATGCGTGCCGCATTGAGCACATCGTCAGCCAGACGACCATCGACCGTATTCGCGCACTGCTTCAGGAAAAGCGATAATTTGCTCTTGACGGAAGCAAAAAAATATTGTATACTAATCAGGCAGTTTTGAAACTGTCTGATTGATTTGGAGAGGTATCGAAGTGGTCATAACGGGGCTGACTCGAAATCAGTTTGCGAGCAATCGCACGCGGGTTCGAATCCCGCCCTCTCCGCCATAAATCCACCGTCATTCTCATGGAATGCGGTGGATTTTTTTATGCACAAAACCTCCGACTGGCAAAGGAGCACCGGTATGTCACAAGTAACAAAGCGTGCATTGGAACAATCTCTCAAAAATTTACTGCTCAAAAAACCGCTTACCAAAATCACGGTGAGCGACATCGCAGCCGACTGCGGCATCAACCGCATGACATTTTATTATCACTTCAAAGATATTTACGACCTCGTAGAATGGGCCTGTCTGGAAGATGCCAAGCGTGCCTTGGACGAAAAAAAGACCTGTGACACCTGGCAGCAGGGACTGCTGCAAATTTTTGAGGCCGTTCAGCAAAACAAACCGTTTATCCTGAACGTTTACCGCTGCGTTCACAGAGAGCAGGTGGAAAAATACTTGCAGCCGCTGGTAGATCATCTGCTGCTGGACATCATTCAGGAAAAATCCGGCGGAATGACGGTCAGAGACGAGGACAAACAGTTCATCGCGCAAATCTATTCGTATATTTTTATCGGGCTCATGCTTGACTGGATCAAAGAGGATATGCGGGAGAATCCGCAGAACATTGTAGATCGGCTTGCCAAGCTGATAACCGGCTCGATATCGGCGGCTCTTGCAAGATTCCAGCTGTAATTTTTATCACTTCCGCCCATCTGATAAAATTTTTTACACTTCTCCGCTCCGTGATAAGTTTTTTATCACGGAGCTTTTTTTGTCTATTGTAAACGGCAGCGGAATGGGTATACTGAAAGCACAAAAAAAAAAAACGGGAGGTTGTTGTTATGTATTACTCTGCAGGAACGTATGAATCTTTCGCTCATCCCGAAAAACCAAAAAATGTAGATCAAAAATCCGCTTACATCATCGGCACCGGTCTCGCCGGTCTGACCGCTGCGTTTTATCTCGTTCGCGACGGACAGATGAAAGGCGAACACATCCATCTGTTTGAAAAGCTGGCGCTTGCCGGCGGCAGCTGCGACGGCCGTAAGGATATCACCAAGGGCTTCTTCATGCGCGGCGGACGCGAAATGGACAACCATTTTGAGGTCATGTGGGATACTTTCCGCGATGTTCCGTCCATCGAAACACCGAACGTTTCGGTCTTGGATGAATATTACTGGCTCAACAAACACGATCCCAATTACTCTCTCTGCCGTGCAACGGTAAACCGCGGTGAGGACGCACACACGGACGGAAAATTTGAGCTGGATAAGGAATCCGCGCTGGCGCTCTCCAAGCTGTTCTTGACACCAGAAAAGGATTTAGAGAACTTGAAAATTTCCGATGTGCTGCCTGACTCCTTCTGGAATACGAATTTCTGGCTGTACTGGCAAACCATGTTTGCTTTCCAGCGCTGGTCCAGTGCATTGGAAATGAAGCGGTATCTATGCCGCTATGTGCATCACATCGACGGTCTGCCCGATTTCCGTGCGCTGCGCTTCACAAAGTATAACCAGTACGAGAGCATGATTCTGCCGCTCGTAAAATATCTGGAATCTCACGGCGTACACATCGAATTCGGCATGGATGTGAAAAACGTCCTGATTGAAACCGAAGGCGGCAAAAAAATCGCCAAGCAAATCCTGTATGTGAAGGACGGCGAGCAACAGACCATCGACCTCATCGAGGATGATTTGGTGTTTATCACAAACGGCTGCTGCACGGATACTTCGTGCTATGGCGACCAAACGCACGCACCTGACCTCTCTGCCGTCCAAAACGGCTGCGGAGAATCGTGGGATATGTGGAAGGCGATTGCCGCACAGGCAGAGCACGGAGAATTTGGCAATCCGGACGCGTTTTGCAGCGATGTGGACGCGACAAACTGGATGAGCGCCACGGTTGCCACCTCCAACGAGGACATCATTCAGCATATCACAAACATCTGCAAGCGCGACCCGCGCACCGGCAAGGTAACCACCGGCGGTATCGTGACGGTCAGAGACAGCACAGACAACTGGTATCTCTCTTGGACCATCAACCGCCAGCCGCAGTTCAAGTCACAGGACAAAAACACGGTGCTTGTGTGGCTGTACTCGCTCAACACCAATATCGAGGGCAATTATGTGAAGAAGGCCATGCGCGACTGCACCGGCGAGGAGGTCTGCCGAGAATGGCTGTATCACATCGGCATCCCGACCGAGAACATCGACGCGCTGGCACACGACGCCTGCAACACCACCACTTGCTTCATGCCGTATATCAACGCGTTCTTCCAGCCCCGCAAGGAATCCGACCGCCCGAAGGTTGTACCGGATGGCGCAGTCAACTTTGCTTTTATCGGTCAGTTCGCCGAAACGCCGCGCGACACCATCTTTACCACCGAATATTCCATGCGTACCGGTATGGAGTCCGTGTATACGCTGCTGGATATTGACCGCGGTGTACCTGAAGTCTGGGGCAGCAAATACGATGTGCGCGAACTCCTGCGCGCCTGCTATTATGCCATCGACAAAAAGCCGCTCAGTCAGGCCAGCCTGTCCTTCACAGAGAAACGCATGCTCAAGATTCTCTTGAAAAAGACCAAGGGCACCGACATCGAAATTCTGCTGAAGCAAAGCGGACTCATCGAATAACATCTTGACAGAAAGACCCGCAGGCAAAATGCCTGCGGGTCTTTTTCGTATGATGTATTACTGATTTTGAATGCCGCCAATCATTGCCGGAATAAACTGTTTTTTGCGCGAAACAACGCCCTTGAGCAGCAGCGGCTGCCCCTTCTTTACCAGACAATGGAAGGCATTGCTGAGCAGCAAATCCGCATCCTTGCCCGCAAACAGAACTTCGCTGGACTGATCCAGAATGTTGGTCACGAGATAGAAAATCATGTCTACATTTTCCTTTGCCAAAACCTGCTCCATCTCGCCCTGCAGCATTTCCTTTGCCATCTCGCGGTTTTTTGCGCTGACATAGCTGCCCTGACCGACGCCAAAGCGGATGCCGCCGCTGGCGAATACCTTATAGTCCTGCGTCAGCACCTGTTCTGCTGTGCGCTCCTGCAGATTCTCGCCCGCTTCAAACATTTCCTGTGCAAACTGGTCAATATCAATGCCTGCAATTTCCGCCAGCTTGCGCGCCGCATACTCATCCTGTGCCGTGCAGGTCGGAGAGCGGAAAATCAGCGTGTCCGACAGAATGGCACTGCACAAAATGCCCGCCATATTCGGCTCGATTTCCACGCCATTCTCTCCATACATCTGATAGATAATGGTTGCCGTGCAGCCAACCGGATGGTTGCGGAAATACACCGGACTGCTCGTCTCCAGATTGCCGATGCGATGATGGTCAATAATCTCTAAAATTTCCGCTTCCTCGAAGCCATCGACGCACTGGGTCTTTTCGTTGTGGTCAACGAGAATCAGCTGTTTTCTCTGCAAGTTGAGCAAGTTACGGCGGGAGATAACGCCCTGATAATATCCCTGCTTGTCCATGACGGGGAAATAATTATGACGCACACGGCCCATGATTTTTTTTGCTTCTTCAATCGGCGTATCCAACTGAAACGAAATCATCGCTTTTGCCATTGGATGGCGAATCGGAATACTCTGATTGATGAGACACGATGCCGCATAGGTATCATACGGGGTGCTGATGACCGTGCAGTTGTGCTCCTTTGCAATCTTGATGATGGTTTTGGCGATTTTCGGGGTCATGCACACGACCAAGCACGCCGCTTCCAGCTCAATGGCGCACAGCTGCGCTTCATAGCGATTGGCAACCAGCACAATATCTCCCGGATCAACCATATTTTCCATTGCTTCCGGACTGCCCGCCGCGATAACGATTTTGCCCTGATCGAGAATCATATCGTGATCGCCGGTAATCAGCGTGCCGTGCAGCGTCTCTACGATATTGGCAATCGGCGTGCACGCATTGGAAACCGCGTGCGGATCCAAGCTGTCCATATTTGCCATTGCCAGACGTTTCAGGGTGATGAGACCTTCCGGCTTGTTGTCGTTGGTTGTAATCGGCAGCGTCGTGATATCCTGATCTCGCATGGTCTCCCATGCGCGGCGCAGCGTCATATTTCCATCCACGCCGTCGATATATCGAATGTCAATATCGCTGACCGTCGCATGGACATCCAAACACATCTCCGGTGGCTCCATATGGAATTTTTCCAAGACAAACGCCGTTTCCTGATTGATTTCTCCCGCTCGTCTCGGCTCATAGGACCGTTCTGAAGTCAAATTCTTCAGATTTGCGTAAGCGATTGCAGAACAAATAGAATCTGTGTCCGGATTTTTATGTCCGATGACACAGATGCTCCGCTGCATCGCATTTTTCATCTTCATTTTGTTTCCTCCCATACGTATATTCCCAACCTCATTAGTTATATCGTAAAACACCATATACCAAATGTCAACCGCTATCGCACGCTGTCTTTGTTATTTTTAACACGCTTTTGCGTCAAACGCTGTGCCACAACAAACTACTTCTTGACAATCTGTCGTTTCTTGGTAAACTGAATGTAACAAGTTGAAAAGAGAGTAGTTTTATGAAGCATCAATCCCACCAAAAACGCCAACCGACAACCCAGCAGCTCCCGCCTTCCCGCCGCAGGGAAATCGCGCGCCGCAAGCGCAAACGCCGCAGACAGATTCGGCGCATCAGCCTGCTTCTCGTTCTCGCGGTGTTGTTTCTCCTGCTCGCCACGCGCGGCGTAAGCTGTGTTCGTCAGACATTGTCACAGCATTCGGAGAGCAAATCCTCCCACTCTTTTTTATCCGGCAATGACAACAAGAAAAAGACCGTAAAGCCCGGCAGTCTGTCGCTCATCGCAGTCGGTGACAATCTCATGCACAACACGCTGCTCACAGACGCCGCGACCAGTGACGGCTACGACTTCACGCCGTTTTATTCGGAAATCAAGCCATATGTGCAGGCGGCGAATATCGCTGTCATCAATCAGGAATCCCCGCTCGGCAAGGGAAAGGCGGAAGGCTATCCGAGCTTTAACACCCCGCAGTCCTGCGGCGACGCGCTGGTTGACGCCGGTTTCGACGTCATCTCGCAGGCAAACAACCACATCATGGATTCTACATCCAGCGCCGTCTACGACACGATGGACTATTGGGATTCTCAGGCAAAAAACGGCGTCATTCGCATCGGCATCAGCCGCGACGCAGAGGATCGCGCCACCGTCCGTTACGTCAAGCGCAACGGCATCAAGGTTGGTTTTCTCGCCTATACCTATGGTCTCAACGGCGCGCGCTTGCCGGACAGCAATCCGGATCTTGTCTCTCTGATTGACAAGGATACGATGAAAAAAGAGCTTGCCGCAGTAAAGGAAAAATGCGATGCGGTTGTCGTTGTCATGCATTGGGGTGAGGAATATCACCAGACGCCCAACGAAGAACAGGAGGATCTCGCTGAATTTCTGACAGAAAACGGCGCGACACTCATTATCGGCGCGCATCCGCACGTCTGTGAACAGGCGGACTGGGTTGAGTCGGAAAACGGCAACCGTGCCTTTTGCATCTACTCTCTCGGCAATTTCATCTCGGGCCAGAACAAGGCGGAAACCATTGTCGAGGGCATGCTGCAGGTGACCTTGACGCGAGATGAAAGCGGCACCGTAACGGTAGAGAACCCCGGTGTCATGCCGCTGGTGTGCACATCCAGCAAATTCCGCTCGTACCGTGTGATTCCGCTCGATGACTACACACAGGCGATGGCAAAGAAGCACACGCTGGCAGGCCGCTGTGACGTCTCTCCGTCCAATCTGAACAGCATTGCGAAAGATGCCTATGGAAAATATCTGATCGCAAAAACCATTCCGAAAACATATGATACAACATACGCCGAAAAATCCAGCAAAGCATCCGAATCTTAGCGGTATCACCTTGCAATGCCCGTAAAAAATCGGTATAATAATTCTCTGGTGTAAAAATACCATAATTTTGCTGAAAACGAGAGATATTTCGGCTTTTGTATACGAGGATGATTCACATGGTTTACAACAATGTATTAGAAGCAATGGGACATACGCCGATGATTCGGCTGTCCCGCATGGCAGATCCGGACAGCGCACAGATTCTGGTGAAATTTGAAGGTCTGAACGTCGGCGGCTCCATCAAAACCCGCACGGCCTTCAACATGATTGCAGACGCAGAACGCAAGGGACTGCTCCACGAGGACTCCATCATTGTGGAGCCGACAAGCGGCAATCAGGGCATCGGCTTGGCACTCATCGGCGCTGTACGCGGCTATCGGACAATTATCATCATGCCGGACTCTGTCAGCGAGGAACGCCGCAAGCTGGTTCGTCATTATGGCGCAGAAGTCATTCTCATCCACGATGACGGCGACATCGGCGCATGCATTGATGAATGTCTCCAGACCGCCCTGCGCATGGCGAAGGAAGATCCGCATGTATTTGTTCCGCAGCAGTTTGCCAATCCGGCAAACGCGGACATTCAGCGGCGCCAGACTGCACAGGAAATTCTGGAACAGGTATCCGGCCCCATTGACGGCTTCTGCTCCGGTGTCGGCACCGGCGGCACCATCACCGGCATCGGTGAAGCGCTGCGCGCAGCCAATCCGGACATGACAATCTGGGCGGTTGAACCGGAAAACGCAGCGATTTTGTCCGGCGGCTCTGTCGGCACGCATTTGCAGATGGGCATTGGTGACGGCTTGATTCCGGATATTTTAAACACGCAGATTTATGACCATATCCAGATTGTCACAGACGAAGAAGCGCTGCAAACCGCCAAGGATCTGGCGCGTCTGGAAGGTCTTATGTGCGGCATTTCGAGCGGCAGCAACGTGGCAGCAGCGCAAAAGCTCGCCAAAAAGCTCGGCAAGGGCAAGACGGTCGTGACGATTTTGCCGGACACCGCAGAGCGCTATTTCAGCACGCCGCTGTTTGAAGATTGACAGCCCGTATAATGCTCACGCAGTCGGTCAATACTGACTGTGAGGTGAGAATATGATGAACGATGACTGCACGCTGCTCAATGCCATCCGCCAGACGACAGAAATGGGCGCGGACGGCATTGACGCGGTTTTGCCGTACACCAGCGGCGAATTTCGACAGGCGCTCAAGCAGCAGCGCACAGAGTACCAAAAAATTCACGATTCTGCGGACACCCTGCTGCACAAGCTCGGCGGCGAACCGGAAGATGTCAGTACCTTCACCAAGTGGTCGAGCGAGCTGACCTCCGGACTCAAAACCATGATGGATTCCTCACAGTCCAACATCGCCAACATGATGATTCAGGGAAACACCATGGGCGTGACCAAGAGCATGCAGACCATGCGCCGCTGCGATGTGCAGGATGCAGCGGTCTCGCGCTTGGCGGATAAGCTGCTTGCAACCGAGCGCACCAATATCACGCAGATGAAATCTTTTTTATAGGCGTGTCACACAGCAGAAAAAGCCGAGGGAATTTTGTCCCTCGGCTTTTGTATTTCCTGAATATCTGCACAAAAATACGGTCTTTTGCCAACTGTGCCGCAAAAACTTTTCGATTTCTTCACAAAAATAATACATAATCTTTATGCAAATTTCATGCCAAATCATTGAATGCCGGAAAAAACTATGCTATGATATTTTTGTTAGCGGACAGAAACGGAGGTAGCTTTATGGAGTATACAATGACACTTGACCCGTCTCTTTGTCCAGATGCGGAGCTGCGCACAGAAGGAACGTTTGCAGGAATGTATTTGCCCAGACCTGCGGCAAACGGTGATGTGCATCTCATCTGGAAGCTCAAAGGCACAGGCAAACAGAATCGTCTGGAAACCATCGCCTCGTGCACGAAACAACAGCCGGTTTTCATCATCTGCAATTCCAACGGTTCCAACTGCACCGTCATCACGGAAAACGGAGATGAAATCGGAAAACTAAACAAAACCGACGCAAAGCTCTATCATCAGTACGTCGAAAAATTCCGGTATCATGTATACATCAAATCCATCAAACGCGAGCTGGAAAAACCGCGCGTCCGCATCCTTGTGATTGTCCACGAGAGACCGGAACCACTGCGGCCATAAAAAAGCCTGAGAGAAAAATCTCTCAGGCTTTTGTGTTATTCTTCTGCCATGCGGTATCCCACGCCGATTTCGGTTCGGATGTAATACGGCTCTGCCGGATTATCCTCCAGCTTTCTGCGGATATGTGCCATATTGACGCGCAGAATGCGGTTGTTATCCACGGCATACGGCCCCCAGATGCGGCTGATGATATAGTCATAGGTCAGCACGCGGCCGGGACGGCGGGCGATCAGCTCGACAATCTTATACTCGATCTGCGTCAGGTGCACTTCCTCACCGCGCAGCGTGACCTTGCGGCGCTCAAAGTCTACGGTCAAATCCCGCACGCTGTAGCTGCCGCGCGGCATATCGTCGCCGGATTCCAGCTTCGCCTGATGGCGCAGCGCGGTGCGGATGCGGGCGAGCAGCTCAGAAGTTCCAAACGGTTTGGTGATATAATCATCCGCGCCGAGATCCAGCGCCTCAACTTTTTGGTTTTCTTCCTCTCGTGCGGATACAATCAGAACCGGCACACCCGACCACTCACGCAGCCAGCGCAGCAGCTCCAAGCCGTCCATATCCGGCAGACCCAAATCCAGCAAAATCAGACGCGGACAATGCGAATTGATAATCGAGCGCGCAAGCGTGCCGGTTGACGCCTGCAGGGTATGATAGCCGTTGGCAGACAAAATCGTCGTGAGCACGTGTGCAATCGGCTGTTCGTCTTCTACAATTAAAATGGTCTCTCCATTCATTTTTCTTCCTCCTCCAGCGGCAGGGTAAATAAGAACTGTGCACCGCCATCCGGATGATTGACCTCCCAGATTTCACCGCCGTGCGCCGTGATAATCGAGCGGCACAGCGTCAGACCGATGCCCAGACCGCCGCGGCGGCTGTCCGGCTGAACCTGTACGGAATCAAACAGATTTTCTTTTTTGTCTTCCGCAATGCCGGGGCCAAAATCCCTGACGGAAAATTCTGCCCATGCTCCATCGCGGCGCAGGCCGATGTCAATGGGGGTCTGTGCATAGCGCACGGCATTTTCTATCAAATTGATGAGCACCTGTACAATGAGTGTGGCATCCATCGGGACAAACAGCATGTCATCCTCCGGCAAATCCACGCGAATTTGTGCATCCGGAAACCGCTTTTTGCACCGAGATACCGCCTCTACAATCACTTCTTCTGCGGCTTCTTCGGATTTTTTCAGCTCTGCCACCTGCGAGACGCGCGTGACGGACAACAGATTTTCCACCATGCGCAGCAGCCACTCTGCATCTTCATGAATGTCTGCGGCGAGCTTGCGCGTTTCCTTTACGCCGATGCTGTCGCCGTTTTCCTCAATCGCCGCGGATGCGCCGATGATGCCGGTGAGCGGCGTGCGCAAATCGTGCGAAATCGAGCGCAGCAGATTGCTTCTGAGCTTTTCTCTGTCCGCTGTCATGGCCGCGCGGTTGCGCTCCTCCGCCAGACGCTGCCGCTCCAGAGAAATGCCTGTCTGTGCCAAAATGGCTCTGACATGCTCTTGAATTTCTTCTTCTGCAATGTCCTTGCTCCACAGCAGACCGATGCATCCCAGCATACCGCTGCTTCCCGGCACCGGAATATAATGGAATCGGGCATAGGGAGAATGTATGGTACCGACGCCGGTATCGCACACCTCGCGGAAGCAATCGGAAATGGCACTGTGCTCGATGGCATCCGAGACAAACCCGCCGATTTCTCCGACAATGCGCTCCCGGTTTTCGCGGATGTTATTTTCATCCTCTAAATACAGCACCGGACAGCCGAGCTGGTCGTGCAAATACTGCATGGCCAGATCTATCATCTGATCCGCGTTCTGTGCACTGGCAAGTTTTTGCGAAAAATCATACAGCCGCCGGGTATGCTCCTCGCTGTTTTTGGCGCGACGCGCCTGCAGCTTGACGCTGCCCGTCGTCGCGCTGGTCACAACCGCGATGAGCGCCATGGAAGCAAAGATAATCGGATAGCCCGCCGATGTAAAATTAAAAGCAAAAAACGGATCGGTAAACGCATAGTTGACCGCGAATACGCCGATGATGGAGGCGGCGATGCCCCATCCATATCCCTCCGTCACCCGCGCCGTCAGCAGCACGGCGAGCGTAAACACCGCCGTGACATTCGCCGAGCTTTTGGAATAATGCACCAGCAGCGAGGACACCAGACACGCGATGAGGATAATGCCAATCGTAAAGCCCAGATCCAGCACATTCTTTCGGCTTATCGAAATGGACTGCCGTTTTTTTCGTTTTTTCTCATCCATTCAATATTTCCCTTCTTTCAACTGCCTTCCAACCGAATCGACAGTTTTTTGTTTCTTTTGTTTCTATTATACCAATCAGGCTGTGTCGAAACAAGCGTTCCTGCGTTAAGGATTCGTTTCGTCAATCAAAATCCTTCTGTCATATTTGCCGATTTTTCCTCAAAATCCCCCCATGATTTCCGGAAGAAATCTCCATTTTTTCTTAAGATCCTCGATATATTTGTCAAAACCTATTTGCATTTTTATTTTTTATGCTATAATATGGAGAGATACAGGAGGAACACCTATGGATAATATTTTAAAACCAGTTCTGATAGCCGTTATCATCATTTTAGCTGTACTTATTATCTGGAAGGCAAACCGCTTTACGACTGCTGACCAGCCGGAAAAGGAAACAAAAGCTCCCCCGGAATCCAAGAAGCCGTCTCCGGAAAGACCGTCTTCTACTCCGCTGGAATTTTTCATCGTGTATCAGGGCAGACGCGTGCCGGTGACACATTATCCGTTCACCATCGGCAGCCGCAACGACAACGATTTAATTATTACTGACTCCACCGTCTCCCGCCAGCATGCGGAGCTGTTCCGCAAAAGCGGACAAGTGTGCCTGCGCGACCTCGGCTCCCTCAACGGAACCATTGTCAACAAGGTGCCGCGTTCTGAAATCGCCATTGTCGGCGGCGAACGCATTCAGCTCGGCACGACTGTTTTGCAGATCGAACGCGCGATGGATGACGTATCCGATGACACACAGTATATTCGGAGGTGATGTAAGCTACCATGGCACAAAAGAAAAAAGTAGCGAAAAAAGTACAAAGAACCCAGAGACCGGCTCGTGCAAGTAAAAAGTCCCTCGGCATTCAGGTGCTGATACTGTTTATTCTGTTCCAGCTGGTTTCTCTGCTTACGGTTCAGATCTCTGGGCGCGGCACAGCGTATCTGTATATGATGCTCCCGCTCATGATTATTACATACGGAGGCTGGCTGTGCGTGAACCGCATGCACGCGGATGTTCCGTTCTTTCTGGACACCGCCATGCTGCTGACGTTCGGCACGATGATTCAGTGTCTGCTGCTCAAGCAGGACGAAATGCCGACCTCTCTGATTGTCATCTATGTGCTGGCAGCAGTTGCCGGCGTCATTGCCGCAATCGTATACAAGCACGCACCGGTCATTGCTTCGGCAGTCGGCACCAGCATTCTCATGGTGCTGTCCGTCATTCTGTACATGGCAACCCTGCTCATCGGCAAGGCGGTCGGCGGCGGCGTGCGAAACTGGATTAACATCGCCGGCTTTTCTCTGCAGCCGTCCGAGTTCAATAAGATTATTTATGTTCTCGTCATGGCAGGCCTGTTGTGCACCAAGGACAAGCCGGGACGCAAGCGCGTCTGGTACGCGATTGGATTCACGCTGGTGAATCTGGGATTCTTGGGTATTCAGGGCGAGTTTGGTACGTTCCTGCTCATTCTGTGTACATTCCTCTGCATGATTTTCCTGTTTGTACCGGATATCAAGGTTTTTGCCTCTGTCACCGCAATCATCGCTGCAGCCGGCGCGGCAGCAGCTGCGTGCGGCATGTCGCTGCTCAAAGCCACCGGCGGCAAGAGCGATTTTGGTCCGATGCAGTTTGTCCTCAATCAGGTGCAGAAAATCGCCAATCGTTTTATCTACTGGCGTGATCCTGCCAAGGACGCACAGGGTGCCGGTTATCAGATTTTGCAGGGACGCAAAGCGCTGCTCAACTCCAATCTGTTTGGCAGCAGCACGACTACCCCGCTGTCCAATCCGTCCAACGACATGGTATTCCCTGCTCTGACGGAGCGCTGCGGCTTAATCATTGCCGTTATGATCTGCATTATCTTTGGTCTGCTGCTCATCCGCGGCAGCCGCATCTACTATCACTGCGGCGACCGCTATCATCAGGCAGTCAGCGCAGGTCTCAGCCTGCAGCTGGTCATTCAGGCATTTATCATCATTGGCGGTTCCACAGGCATGATGCCGCTGACCGGCATCACACTCCCGCTCATTTCCCGCGGCGGTTCTTCGCTGATGGCAACCTTTATCAACATCGCGGTGATTCTTGTAATCTCCGCCGGAAACCTGTGGAACGGAAGGAGGGATTACACCAGTTATGACTCCAAGCTTCAAAAAGCGCGTACAGTGCATTCAAAGCGCATTTCTCATCTGCGCAATCGCAATCGCGGTCGGTCTGGTATGGACAACACTCGGTAATCCGGAAAGCCGCGAGGCGGCCCGACAGGAGACCCTGCAGCGCACGTATATCCGCGGCACCATCACAGACCGCGACGGCACGCCGCTGAGCTGGTCTACCAAGGCAAACGGTTACCGCAGCTATATCGACGGAGAGACCAAGCAGCGCGCCTTTTCCACGGTTGTCGGATATTATTCTCCGGCATACGGCACATTTGGTTTGGAAAAAACCTTTAATTCTCAGCTGATTTCCAGCAAGTGCAAATCCGACGGCAAGCAAATCGGCAACACCATCCAGACAACACTGGATACCGATTTACAGACTGCAACCTATTCTGCCATTTCCGACATTGCAAACGGCGCAGCCGTTGTACTGGATGCAAAGACCGGCGAAATCGTCTCCATGGCGTCAACACCGAGCTTTATTCAGTCGGATTTGGAGGACAATTGGTCGGAATACACCCAGAAAACCGGTCTGTTTCTGCCGAATGCCTATAAATCGACATTTGCCCCGGGCTCTGACTTTAAAATCATCACCGCTTGTGCAGTTCTCGACAACGGTGTAGGTGATACCAACGTCAATGACCGTGGTTCCTATACCTTCAAGAACGGTCAGACCATCACGAACTATGACAGCCGTTCGTTTGGCTCCATCGGTCTGGAGGGTGCAATCCGCAACTCGTCCAATGTTTACTTCATCACAAAGGCGTTGGAGATGGGCGGAGACAAGTTGGAAGCCAGCCTGCGCAAGTTTAAGCTGGGCGAGGATATTCCGCTCGACTTCACCACGCTGTCCTCCAATCTCGACTTTGAGGACAAACGCGATGAGGTTGTCGGCTCTATTGCATTTGGTCAGGGCAAAACCGAAGTGACCCCGTTGTACATGGCAATGGCTTGTCAGTCCATCGTCAATCACGGCACGATGCTCAAGCCGTATCTCATCAAATCGGTCACGGCCGGAAACGGCACCAAGGATGATACCTATACGGATTCTCCGGAAGAGCTGGCCACAGTCACCTCCAAGGAGACTGCTGACGAAGTGGTTTCCTGCATGGAAGTCGCTGCCGATCATTACGGCTTTGGCTACTACGGCAATCAGGGCTGGCATGTCGCTGCCAAAACCGGCACGGCACAGACCGGCAAGAGCACCAACGCATGGATTGTGACGGCTCTGCTCGACTCCAACAATGACCCGCAGTATGTCGCTGTTATCATGGCCGCAGATCAGCACCACGATGGCATCTACTACAAGAATCAGCTGGAAGATATTTTCCAAGCAACGGCGAAATACGATGCTTCGAAAAATTCTTCTGATTCTTCCGACGAATAACACGCCCAATATATCAGAACAGCAGTGCGAACTGCTGTTCTTTTTTTGTCAAATTATTGTATTTTTCGACATTTCATGTCATACTGGTTATATCATTTGTAACCGCCTCTGCCGAAAGGATGGTATGATTTATGAAAGCAAAACGATTGCTCGCGCTGGTTCTCTCCTGCTGTCTCTGCAGCAGCGCATCTGCGGCGCTTGCCGCGCCGGAAAACACAGATACGCAACGGTTTCATCGTGTATTTGACGCGGCAACTGTCTCTCGATACAGCCGCTTTACAGACAAAACCTATGTGCTCCCATCCGGCTATACCATTTATGACGGCATTGATGTCTCCAGCAAGGACGGAACCATTCATTGGAATGCAGCTGCCAAAGACGGCATCGCTTTTGCATTGATTCAAGTCGGCAACCGCGGTGTGAAATCCGGTGATTTATTTCAGGATGAAATGTACACAGCTTATATGGACGGTGCCGCGGCCGCCGATATTCCGGTCGGCGTCACGTTTTCCTCTCAGGCGCTCGACACCGCAGAGGCGGAAGAAGAAGCTCAATTTGTATTGGAGCATATAAAGCGCGACAATGTGCAGCTCCCCATCGTCATGAACTATGCCTACTATGACGGCTCCGGCAGGCTGGAACAGGCAAATCTGAGCCAATCTCAGAAAACAGCCAATGTTCTCGCATTCTGCGGCATCATTCGCGATGCCGGATATCAGCCCATGCTGTGCGCCAGCAGAGATTTTTTGGCAAACGATATCGATACAGAACAAATCAAACAGGACGGTGTACAAATCGGCGTCGCACACTACACCACGCAGACCAGCTGCACCGGATATACCTGCTGGCAATATACCGGCTCCGGCCGTGTAAACGGCGTTTCCTCCGATGTCTCCTGTAATTTTTATTTGACCACCGGTGATTTGATTCCCAAACATACCGTTTGCGGATTTCAAGACGTGTTTTCTTCCGATTGGTTTGCTCCGGCTGTCAGCTTTGTATTTCGAAACAATCTCATGAGCGGAAATTCTCCGACACAATTCGCACCGCACGCCGCATTGACCCGTGCGATGGTCGCGCAGGTCTTGTATAATTTTTCCGGCAGACCCGCCGTCACGCAGGCGGCTTCCTTTTCGGATGTTTCCGACGATCAGTGGTTTGCGAAAGCTGTCGCATGGGCACAGCAGAACGACATCATGAGCGGATATCCGAACGGCACGTTTGGCGCCTATACGCCCATCACCCGACAGGACTTTGCCGCTGTGCTGTATCGCTATTCCAACAAGCGGCAGCTCGACACCAGCGCCCGTGATAATCTGCATCAATATCAGGATGCATCCGCTGTTTCTTCTTATGCGCAGGATGCGATGCAGTGGGCGGTTGCCTCTAACATCATCTCCGGCAAAACCGCCACACAGCTGGCACCGCGGGATTCCGCGACCCGTGCCGAGTGCGCACAGATGCTCAAAAACTACTTAACCGGCGTTGCGTCTTCTCTGCTTTCTTAACGCAATCGCACACAGCAAAACAGGCATTTCCAGCCGGAAATGCCTGTTTTTATTATGCAATCGGTGCAACGCTGCACACGATCAATTGTTCTCCGTCCACGCGAAACCGAATCTCCATGCCGGCAAACTCCATGCCGTACACGCGCTCCGGATCGTGCTGATATGACGGCCGCGGATCATGCGCGAGCACACCGCGCAGGGCTTCTCGATGTGATTCCGGCACCTGTTCCAGCAGGTGCTCGGGAAACGTGACTGCCAGCGTGTACCCGCTCGTATCGTTGGTAAATCCGCCCCTTGCATCCGGATGATTGTCCGCATACGGGATAAACGGCTTGATGTCGTAAATCGGCGTGCCGTCCATCAAATCCGCACCGGACACCCAAATCACAGGGCCTTCCTCCGTGTGCAGCTGAATTTCCTCTATCCGCACGCTGGACAGACCAATCGGATTGGGCCGAAACGGCGAACGCGTCGCAAACACGCCCATGCGCGTATTGCCGCCGAGCCGCGGCGGGCGCACGGTCGGTGACCATGTTTCTCTGCGGGCATTGCCGGAAAACTGCCAAATCAGCCACACATGAGAAAAATCCTCCAAGCCGCGCAGGGCATCGGGATTGCGGTACGCCGGTTCAAACACGATTTTTGCCCGCAGCGTATCGACAATGCCGCTCTGCCGCGGAATGCCAAATTTGGTCGGAAAATCCGTGCGAATGGTTGCAATCACCTGCATTTCATTGTCCTTCATCCTGTCTATCCCCCTATACAAATTTCTGCCGTACTGCCGGACGCACCGCGGCGCACGACAATCTGCCGGTTAATCCGGTCTTTCAGCTCTGCCACATGAGAAATGATGCCGATGAGCCGATTGCCGCCGGACAGGCGCACCAGCACGCCAATCGCCTGCTCCAATGCGGCACCGTCCAGTGTGCCAAATCCTTCGTCCAAAAAGACCGTTTCCACCAGCACGCCGCCCGCATAGCTCTGAATGACATCCGACATGCCAAGCGCCAGTGCCAGTGCACCCAAAAACGACTCGCCGCCGGAAAGTGTCTTGACCGAGCGCCGCTTGCCGGTGTAATAGTCCATGACGTCAATATCCAAGCCCGACTGACTGCGGTTGTTTTCCGCCGTCTTGCGCCGATACATCTCATAGCGTCCCTGCGTCATATCGCGCAGGCGCAAATTGGCGCGATGCAGCACGCGTTCAAAATATGCCGCCTGTACATACTGTTCCAGCATGAGTTTTTGCTTGCCCGCCAGCTCACCGTTTGCCGTCTGCGACAACTCACGCAGAGCGGCGGTCTGCTGCTCCAGCTGTTCCAGCTCGCCCTGTACCTGCTCGATGCGTGCGAGCAGCGCCTGATTGTGCTGTCTCCGCGCATCGCACTGTGTGCGCCGCTGTTCGCTGTCCTGACACGCACGCTCCGCCTGTTCGCGCGCCTGCCGCAGCTGCTGCACGTCCTCTATTTCACCCTGAGAAACCGCAGCCGCATATTCCTGTTCCATGGAACGTGCGGTTGTCCACCTCTGAGAAAATTGCCGGCATTGCTCATCTGCACGCTGAAATTGCTCCGGCGTCAGCAAAGCCGCCTGATACGCTTCACCGCTGGCAAAGCCTGCCGCATGAACCGCATCGCGCCACGCCGTCTGTGCCGTCTGTGCCGTTTGCTCTTGCTGCTGCGCCTGCGTGCAGGCGGATTGATACACCTGCTGCGCACTGTTCCAATCGCGCTGATGCCGTTCCCAATCGCCTCTCGCCTGTTCTATGCGCTGGTTTTGTGCATCATAGGCAGCTTGTTTTTCGCGCAGCTGCGCGTCCATTGCGGCGAGATCGCGCATAGGCAGGGCGTCCAGCATCGTCTGTGCCTCTGCCTGCATGGCTGCCGCAATGCGGTCGGCTTCGTGATAGTCGTGCTCTGCATTCTGTGCCGCCAGCTCTTTTTGCGGCAGCGTGCTTTGCAGAGTTTGTACCTGCGCGGCAAGCTGTTCCAATCGGCTGACCTGCTCGGCAACGCGTTTGCCGTCCTCCAGCAGCTGTTTGGTGTGCGTATGCTGCCGGGCAATTGCCTCCTCCAGCTGTTCCCGCGTCGTGTCCGGCTGCTCAAACAAGTCCTGCATGGCCTGCCGAACCGCTTTTTGTGCCGCTTCTGCGCGCGAGCGCGCCGCAGCCGTCTGCGCGCCAATCTGCTGCAGAGCTGTTCTCTGCCGCTCCATGCGCGCCCGAAGCGCCTGCAATTCCTGTTCACTTGGCACCTGCGCCTGTATCTGTGCCGGATGCGGGTGTTCCAGCGAACCGCACACCGGACACGGTGTATTTTCGCACAAATCGCGCGCCAAAATGCCCGCTTGTCCGCGCATCCAATGCAGTTCTGCCGTGCGGCATGCCTGCTCATCGCTTTGATACAATTGCTCCTGCTTCAAATAGCTTGCCTGCTGTTCGTCCATCTGCTTTTGATTTTGTGCCAGTTCTGTAAACAGATCCCGCTTGCTTTCCAGCTGCTTTTCCCGCTGGGATGCCTCTCGCCAGTCGCGGCGCAGAGATTCCTGTCTCATCTGACCGGCATGTAAATTCTCCGTCTGCCGGCGAAGATCGTCCACGCGCTGCCGCTGTGCGTTCCATGCGTCCGCCGCTTGCTGATAGATTTGCTGCTTTGCATCGGCGGATGCACGCGCGCACTGTGCCTGTTTTTGCTTGTCCTGCCACAGCTCCGCCTGCTGCTTTGCATCGCACAGACGTGTCATTTCCTGCTGAAGCGCTTGCAGCTGCGGCAGCAGGGCTTGCGCCTGCTGGTTTGCCTGTTCCAGCTGCGCCGTCCGCTGTTCCAATTGCTGTACGCGCTGTTTTTGCACTTGAACCTGTGCGGTCAGCTGTTCCCATCGCGCGTGCTCCGACTGATACGCCTGCCATTTGGGCTGTACCAAATCTCTCGCGCGGCGTGCCTGCTCCAATCGCTGCGCTTGCGCCTGCATCGCGGGCCGCTGCGCCTCCAGCTGCTGCAATTGCTGTCTGGCCGCATTCCACTTATCCCGCGCCTGCTGCTGAGCCTCCGCCTTGACCACCGCTTCAATCGCGGCGGTTCGCGCCGTGCGCAGCTGCACAAGCTGCTGCTCCAGCTGCCTGCCAGTCTGCTCGTCACAGCGATTCTGTTCGCGTACCCGTGTTAAAAGTTCGGAAAAATCCTGTGTTTCCGGCATTTGTTCCAGCTGAAAGCCTTCTGCGTACTGCGATACCGACCGGCTGGCGTCCTCGCACTTGCGGTTCCAAGCGAGATACTCCGCCTTGATGCGTTTTTGCAGCGAAACCAGCGCTTCGGTGTGAAAGACATTGCGGATAATCTTGGCGCGGGACTGGCTGTCCGCCGTGAGCAGCTTCATAAACTCTCCCTGCGCAATCATGGAAATCTGCTTAAACGAACGGCAGTCCACGCCGAGCAGGTTTTGCACTGCTTCGGTCACGGCGGTTGCGCCCGCGATCGTCGAACCGTCCGGATTGGTCAGCACCGCATTGGGCTGCTGGGTGACCGTGCCTGTACCGCGTTTTTTTGGCCGCTCGTATTTGGGTGTCCGATGAATTTGATAGATCTCTCCGCCGTGTGAAAACGTAAATTTTACATAGGTATCCGCCGTCGGCGGTGCAAAATCCGACCGCAGTTGATCGGCACCGCGCTGTGAACCGCTCACCTCACCAAACAGCGCAAAGCAAATCGCATCAAAAATGCTCGTCTTTCCCGCGCCGGTGTCACCGGTGATGAGAAACAATCCGCTGCCGCCGAAATCCTGCATATCCAGCGTCATGGTGCCGGAATACGGTCCGAATGCACTAACCGTTACATGAATCGGCTTCATCGCTGTCCTCCATTTCTCTGCCAATGCGCGCAAGCTGCTGCTTTTGCCATTCGGTCATCTGCTTTCCATTTTGCTCCGCAAAAAACTGCTCGAACAATTGCACCGGCGTCAGCTGTTGGGCGGCTTCCTCGCGCTGCAGCCCTTCGGCATCGGCGGTTTGCGTGCGAATGTTGTCAAAATCCAGCCGCATGAGATTGGGATATACCGCGCGCAGTGCCGCCTGCGGGTCATACAGCTCTTCATCATCCGTCAAAATCACGCGCAGGTAATCATTCGAATCTCCCGCCCGCTGCACCAGTTCCGAAGTCACATCGCACAGCTTGCCGCGCACTTCTCTCAAATCCCGTCTGGGTGTCAGCGGCAGCAGCATAATATCCGGTTCTCCGCGCTCTCCTATCGTCACAAGCGGGACGGATTTCGGGTATCGCGCCTCGGAAAACGAATATTTGAGCAGGGAACCGCAATACCGCACGCTGTCACGCCCCAACCGCTGCGGGCGGTGAATGTGCCCCAGCGCCACATAATCATATGCATCAAACAGCGCTGCATCCACCGCATCGACGCCGCCGACCGGAAGAATTTCCGAGTCTGACTGCTCCGGCATCGCGCCGCCAACCGTCACAAACGTGTGTGCAACCAGCACATGCCGCGCGTCACGCTCCCATTGCGTCCGCGCCAGCGCCGCCTCCATCACACACTGCTGGGTGCTCTGCTCCAACTGCATCGCCTCGCGCCATTCCATCGGACGCAGCCAAGGCAGCAGATGAAACTGCACGCGGCACTGTGCGCGGTCTGTCAGCGTGACGGATGCAACTGTCCCGTCAAACGTGCCAATCAGGTGCATGCCCTGCTGAGACAGCAGCGTCTTGCCAAAGTCCAAGCGTTCACCGGAATCGTGATTGCCGCTCACCGCCAAAACCGTGATATTTCGTTCACACAGCTGCGTGAAAAACCAATCAAACAGCGAGACCGCCTCACCGGACGGAACCGTCTTATCGTAAATATCTCCCGCAATCACCACCGCATCCACCTGATGCTGTGCCGCCATGCGAACTACCTGCTCCAGCGCAAACCGCTGGTCATCCAGCATAGAATAGCCGTATACGCGCTTGCCGAGATGCAGGTCTCCGAGATGTAAAAACTTCATCGTGTTCTCCTTCCTGTTCTCTAGTCTCTATCATACCCTGAATTGCATCTATTTGCAATTGCCGCGCACAGATAACAAAACCGGTGAAAGTTTCCTCTCACCGGTTTGCATTTGTCTTACATATCGTCATCCAGCACCTGTACGGCGGCACCAATGAGCCGCGGGCCGACATACGAAGCCAGCGTGCAGTCAATCTGTCCGGAAAACTCCTGCTGGAAATCCGGCGCCGCTTCGCGCAGCATCTCGGCAATCCGTGCGCCTTCCTCCGGTGTGCCGCCATGCGCCCACATGATGTTGTAGCGCTTGTTCGGCTCCAGATTGGACACGGCGACCTGTACCAGTTTTTTCATGGCTGCCTGTCTGCCGCGCACTTTGTGTGTGCTCGTCAATTCGCCGGACACCGGATCAAACGCAAGAATCGGTTTGATGCCGAGCGCCGTTCCCGCCATTGCCGTAATTTTTCCGATGCGTCCGCCGCGCTTGAGATATTCCAGCGTATCAACGGAAAAATACGGATACACTTGCTTCATCATGCGCGGGATGCATGCCAGCATATTTTCCCACGTTCTGCCCTCTTCAATCCAGCGGGCAACCGTCAGAATCATAGCGCCTTCGCCCAAGCTGCCGCTCATCGAATCAAATACCGCAACCTCCAGCGCTTCCTCTTCTTCTCCCAGCATGCGCACAATCTGATAGCCTCCGCTCAAGCCGCTGGACAGCATAATGGCAATGACTTTTTCATAGCCGTCCTCTTTGATTTTGTGCAGGGTGTCCTCGACGACCGCACCGGACGGCAGGGAGGTTTTTATCACCTCGTTGGGCTGGCGGCGATACACATCGTCCGGAAAAATATCCACGCCGTCCTGATACGAACCTTCTTCAAACGTAATCGTAAACGGAACAACGTAAATATGATTTTTTCTTGCAACCTCCACCGGAATATCCGCGCAGGAATCCGTCAGCAATGCAATTTTATCCGTTCTCATGTGTATTCTCCCTCTTTTGACAAGACTTTTATTTCTGTATTATACCACAGATACAATACAAATTCTACTGTTTGTTTACGGACGCAGTGACCGAAAAATCAATTGCTGCACCATATCTTTACAGGTGTCCAACGAAATTTCTTCCCGACAGCACACCCGTTTTTCCAACATGCTGACGTATCCGCCGAGCGCCGACAAAATCGCATACTCGCAAAAACGGTCGCTGAGCGCCGGATCAATTTCTCCGGTTTTTCGGCTGTTGGCGAGCACACGCTGTTCATAGCCGCGCATACGGTCTATGATGATCTGCGCCTGCTCCCGATTGCGCATGCCGAGCTGGGCGCGCTGTTCATACGAGAGAAAGGTTCCCAGCACCGGCAGCGCGTGAAACGGCAAAAAGTGTTCCTGCTCCAGCGCATCGAGAAAGCGCGCAAGCATGGCATGCAGGGATACATCCCGCGTCATCTGCTGCTCCATCCAATCGGCAAACTGGTGCAGCGTATACAGCACAGTACAGTTCAGAATATCTTCTTTCGAGGAAAAATACTCGTATAACGTTCCTTTCCCTATGCCTGCCGCGGTCGCAATGTCCTGCACCTTGATATTGGAGAAGCAATTCCCTCCCGCTGCCAGCTGCAGGAGACCGCGAAATGCCGCGATCTCCTTGGGCGAATAGATTTTACTCTGCATCATCTTCCCCCACATCTATACGCTTCATTGTCTCTTTCCGATTGAACAGATCGTACATGATGGGCACAATCACCAGCGTCAGAACCGTCGCATAGCTCAAGCCGCCAATGACGACAATCGCCATCGCCTGTCCCATTTCCGCGCCGCTTCCGATGCCCATTGCCATGGTAGACATCGAGAGTACCGTTGTGAGCGCTGTCATCAAAATCGGACGCATGCGCATTTTTCCGGCCTCCATCAGCGCTTCGCGCTTAGGCATGCCGTCCAGCCGCAGTTCATTGACACAGCTGACAAACACAATGCCGTTGTTGACAACGACACCCGCCAGCAGGACAAAGCCGAGCATGGCGATAATAGACAGCTCCTGCCGCGCAAAAAGCAGACCCAGCAGGCCGCCGGTGCACGCCAGCGGCAGCGTAAACATGACGATGAACGGTCCCAGCAGACTCTGGAACTGTGCCACCATAATCAGATAGATAAAGACAATCGCAAGCAGCAGCATAAGTCCCAAATCCTGCATCGAATCCGTGATGTTCTCCATCTCGCCGGTAATTTCCGCGTGCATGCCGTCCGGCATCGGATAGGCGTCCAGAATCTTCTGTACCTCTTGGCTGACCAGCGTGATATTGTGATCGTCGTCAACGGCTGCCGTGACCGACATGGTTCGCTCATTGTTGTTGCGCCGAATGGCTGACGGTGCCTGACCATCCGTCTGAGAGGCGATGGTATCCAGCTTGACTTCCTTGCTCTCACCGGTCTGCTGATCCGTCGAAGTAATGGTCTGTTTCATCAAATCATCCGTGGTGATGCTGGACGGCTTTTTGACGACAACCGGCAAATCTTCCGTGCCGACAGTCAAGGTCGTGGAGTTTACTTCTGTGGTCAGCTTGTCTGCAAGCGCCTGATAGACCTGCGCCACCGTCAGACCCTGCTCCATCGCAGCGTCTTTGTTGACGGTAATCACCTTTTCCCGATCCGGATCTTCATTGCCGTCCGAGATGTCTTTTAGTCCGTCTACCTTTTTCAGCTTTTCCGCAATGTCCGAAGAAACCGTTTGCAGCCGATCCAAATCATTGCCATAAATATCCACCTGTACGCCGCTGCCCATATACGAACCCAAGTCCATATTGGACGCGGATACATTCATCTCACAGTCGAGCTTTTTGGTTTTTTTGGCAATTTCATCGGCAATGGCCTCGTTGTCCGCTCCCTTGTCTAGAATCAGATAAAATGAGACACTGTTGGCGTTTGTGCTCATCATAGATGTCATATCCGAACCGCCTGTCATGGCGCCAACGGTTTTTACGCCGTCTACCTTGCGCATAATCTTCATCGCTTGATCCGCCATGGCCTGTGTCTCCGTGTCATCCGAGCCGACCGGCATGGTCATTGTCGCGCTCATCTGCTCCGAGGACATAGACGGTATGAAAATCATGCCCTTTGCCACGGTCGCAGCAATAGACACCACCAGCAGTGCTGTCACCGCAAGCAGCGTCACCGCACGATGCGACAGACACCAGCGAAGTACCTTCTCATATCCTCGCAGGAAGCCGTCAAACCGCGCGTGCGTGACAACTTTTTCCTTTTTCATCAGCGTTGCACTCATCGCCGGAACGACGGTCAGCGCGACGATAAACGATGCGGACAGCGAATAGGCTATCGTCAAGCCCATATCCGCAAACAGCTGCTTGGTGATGCCCTGCGTGAACACGATCGGCAGGAATACACACACAGTCGTCAGCGTCGAGGCGAAAATCGCACCGCTCATCTGCGCTGCACCCTGCACGGCAGCCTTTGCCGCCGGAACGCCGAGATTGCGCAGGCGATAGATATTTTCAATGACGACAATGGAGTTATCCACAAGCATGCCGACGCCGAGCGCCAAGCCGGACAGCGAGATAATGTTCAGCGTCATGTTGCTGAAGTACATGAGCACAACCGCAAACAGCACGCTGAGCGGAATGCTGAACGCGATGATAACCGTCGGGCGAATGTCGCGCAAAAAAACAATCAGCACGAGCACGGCGAGCAGACCGCCATATATCAGATTGGACAGCACGCTGCTGACAATCAGATGAATATAATCGCCCTGATCCATCAGCGATGTGATGTGCAGCTTGCTGTTGTTTTGTTGAAATTCATCAATTTTCTCACGGATGGCATCCGAAACTTCCGAAGTCGATGCCGTGGACTGCTTGGAAAAGCTGAGCACAACCGCATCATTGCCGTTTACCTTGGCATAAGAGCTATCGGCGTTTTGATCTGCATACTTCACCTCTGCCACATCGGACAGATGAATGTCTCCAATATCGCCGGTATCCATATGAAACAGCACCATATTGGACAAATCGTCGACCGAATCATACTTTTCTCCGACTTTGAGGACATAAGAATTGTCGCTGCTGTCCGAGATATAGCCTGCCGGCATCTCAAAATTTTCCGCAATTAAAATCTTGCTGATCATGTCTGCGGTAATAATGCCGCTGATATCTGCGGATTTATACGCCTGATCGCGCGATTTTTCAAATTCGTCTACCGCAGAATCCAGCTGCTTCTGTGCATTTTCCAGCGATGCCTTGCCGACAGAAATCTCTGTTGCACCTTCCGCAATATTGAGCGTGGCATTCATCTTGCCCGCTTCCACCTTTTCATACGCGGCATTCGCTTCGTCCAACGCTTGCTGCAGCTGCGGTTTCATCGCCTCTGCGGCTGCCAGCTGCGTGTTGACATCGTTGAGGGATGCGGTAATTTCCTGTACGCGCTGGGCGGCATATGCCGTGGTCTGCACGAGCTTGACAAAATCGGCACGCGACAAGCTGAGCATCTGAGACAGATCCTGTTCCGGCGCGATTTTCTGCATCACGTCCTGTACCGCCTGCATGGCTTTTGCATAATTTTCATCGCTCATGCTGCCGATATATGTCGCCGGATCTTTGAGTGCCTCAAGCATTTTCGCAGAGTTCTGCGCCATTGCCGCGAGCTCCTCCATAGAAGGCACGCCGTTGATTTCCGGCACGGTTCCGGTAAAATCATACGCAACGACCATGACAGCGAGCATATTGACCGAATCGTTCATGTCCGCATACTGCTGCAGTGCTTTCTGCTCCGCCTGATAAGCCGCCTGATTGGCTTTCAGCGTTGTCTCCTGCGACAGCAATGCCTGTAGCTGGGCGGTTGCGGCGTCAACCTGTGCGCTTGCCTGCGCCAGCTGCTTGGACGCCGCATCTGCCGAGCTGTCCAGCTTGGATTTTCCGGCGCTGAGCTGCGCCTTGGCATCATCCAGCTGAGATTGGCTGTCATCCAGCTGCTTTTTCGCATCCGCGAGGCTCTGATCTACAGCCGCCAGCACGCGATCATTGACCGCGTCAATTTTGTTCTGATCCAAAACGACCTGCACTTCCGGCGTAATCAATCCCGTTGTGCTGACCGACGCCACGCCGTCCAGACGTTCAAATGCCGGCAGCAGTTCGTCGTTGACGTACTGTGACACCTCTTTGGCGTCTTTGCCGTCTACGTCTACACTCGCCACAAGCACCGGCAGCATATCCGGCGTGATCTGCATCATGACCGGTGTGCCGGAATTTTCCGGCAAACTGCCTTTGATTTGGTCAATGGTATTGCTCATCTCGATGCTGACCGCATTCATATCGGTTCCCTGTTCAAACTCGAGCACAACAATTCCCACATTTTCATTGGATGTCGATGTGATATTTTTGAGTCCCGTCGTGCTGCCGAGCGCAGATTCCAACGGTTTGGTGACTTCTCCTTCGACGGATTCCGGCGACGCGCCGGGATCTGTCGCATATACAACCATGTACGGCAGATCCATATTCGGCAGCAGATCTGTGGTCATCTTGGTAAACGCTACCACACCGAGCACAAGCACGAGTATGATACCGACCAAAACGGTAAATGGTTTTTTTACGCTGATCGTTGGCATGATTTCCCTCCTGCGGATGGATTTCCGACCGACCGGTCGGTTCTAATATAGTGTAACATTATCTCCGTGCTCTCGTCAAACGATTGTTCGCATTTCATACAGGAAACAAACACAGAACTGGACATTTTTTTCGTCTTGCAGTACACTACAGACATCTTAGCACATCAAGAGGTGTCCCATATGTCAAATCTCATCCGCACAGCACAGCTCGCTGATTTGCCGCAGCTCAAAGCCATTTATAACCATGCTGTTGCGCACTCCACGGCAACTTTTGATTTATACCCACGCGATGACGCCGACCGGCTCGCATGGTTTCAGGCACATCAAGGAAAATATGCCCTTCTTGTCTGTGAGACCGACGGCGTGATTGCCGGTTACGCCTCTCTGTCCCGTTATCGAGAGCGCCCAGCCTTTGATGGCGCGGCAGAGATTTCTATCTATCTGCATCCAGATTTTCGCGGGCAGCATATTGGCTCGCAGCTCATGCAGAAAATTCTCGCCTTTGCCGCACAGCAGCCGGACATTGACACCGTGATTTCTCTCATCACGAGCGAAAACACCGTCAGTACGTATTTGCACGAAAAATTCGGCTTTACGCTGTGCGGCGTCATCCATCGGTGCGGAAAAAAGTTCGGCAGGTATCTGGATCTCAGCATCTATCAAATTTTATTTTAATTTATGCACATTATACAAATTGCTGCGCATTTTTTCAGATAATACTCCATAGACAACACAAAGAAATTCCTGTATGATAGAATTATAAGTAAGAATCATTCTCAGTTAAAAGGAGGGATTTCTATGATTGACCGCAAGGCATACAACAGCATCTCGTACTCGATTTCCATCGTCGGCAGCTTGCAGGACGGCAAATACCGCGGCTGCGTGGTAAACTCGCTGCAGCAGCTCACCTCGTCCTCTCCGGCAAAATTCGCCGTGACACTCAACAAGTACAATTTGACCGAAGCTGCTGTGGAGCAGACCGGTGCATTTTGTGCGACCGTTGCAGCGGCGGATTGCCCGCACGACATCATCAATCTGTTCGGCTATAAATCCGGACGCATTACAGACAAATTCGCTGCCTATGACACCAAGACCGATGACGCCGGATGCCCTTACATCACAGACGGCATGTGTGCTCGTCTCAGCTTCCGCGTTGTACAGCAGGTTGATTTGGATTCCGCCGTGCTGTTTATCGCCGAGGTGACAGAAGCGGAAATTTTGAAGGACGGCGGCGCCCTCACTGTGGATGCATTCAAAAACGCAGGCAAAGAGGTTCCGCCCAACGCGCCGATTTACCGCACGCTGGATGAGCACTATGGCTACCGCTGCTCGGTCTGCGGCTACGTGCACAAGTCGGACACCCTGCCGGATGACTTCCGCTGTCCGGTGTGCAAGCAGCCCGCAAGTAAGTTTGAAAAGCTGTAAACACAGCAACTTCTATTTCCCTGCTTCGGCAGGGAAATTTTTTTCGCAAACTTCTTTATTTTCTGAAAGGATTTGCCGTTCTGTATCGTATACTAGATAAGAGCGCTCAATACCAGCACGGAAAGGAGTGTATCATATGATGGATTACAATCAAGCTGAATATCTAGCGGACACATATGCAGACCTGATCCTTCGTCTCAGTTATACCTACTTGAAAAACACGCATGACGCACAGGATATCTGTCAAACTGTCTTTGTTCGTTTGCTGACACATCCCGTACAATTTGACAGTCCCGCACATGAAAAAGCCTATATTATTCGTATGACCATCAACGCCTGCAAGGATATATTAAAAAGTCCGTGGCGAAAAAAGACCTGCGGATTGGAGCTGGTCGCGGACATTCCCGCACCAGAGCAGACAGAGCATTCGTTATTGTCCTTCGTGCAAAATTTGCCTATTCGCTATCGAACAGTCATCTATTTGTATTATTACGAGGAATACTCCACGCAGGAAATCGGACAACTGCTCGGTATTTCTACCGCTGCGGTTCACACACGATTATCTCGCGGACGCACGCTATTGAAAAAGCAGTTAGGAGGAGACGACTATGCGCAGCGAATTTAACGAATACAAGCAAGAACTGCGGCATTTGCAGTATTCTTCCGAGCAAAAAAAGCAGCTTGCCACCACTTCTCTGCACAGAGCAGAGTTTGAACGCAAGCATGCACCCAAGCGGCATTCCAAACGCCGCATGACAGTTTCCATCGTTGCCGCCATCTTGGTGCTTATTATCACAGCCGGTGCCGTTGGCTCTTGGAAGTCTGTCGCCGAACTGTTTGCTCCATATTTCGGAACCAATAAAAAACAAACAGAAATTATGGGCATCATGGGAACTACACTGGACGAATCGGTCACACAAAACGGTGTGACACTCACGGCAAACGGCATCATCGGAGACAAATACAACGCTTGCATGTTGTATACGCTATCTTGGGATAATGAAACCTCTGTTGAATTGCCGGACAATCTTCCTGCCGATGCATGGGACACCAGCAACACAGAACTGCTGTTCAAAGACGAGACTCCTAAATTTTGGAACGCAACGATTGTGCAGGCATCTGCAAAACAGCGCCAAATAGAATTTTTTGTCCGTCTTTCTTCGGAACAGCCAGTCATAGGAAAGGAATTCACGCTGTATTTTCATGATATGCAGCTGCGCTGGCCGGATGAAACCGGTGAAACACAGACACATCTTGTTGCCAAGGGCAATTGGGAGCTAACCACCAAGACCGATTACTCCGATCTTTCCTGCAAACTCAAAGGAGATAAAACCTTTGAACTGTTGGGTGGGCACAAAGCAACGCTCAACAAAGCGTATCTCTCTCCACTCGGTGCTTATTTTGTATGGACAGTACCGGAAGCAAGTGATTATAGCCATGCATTTGATATAACGATAACCAAAACAGATGGAACAACGGTTTCTATGCAATATGTTGGCGGCACCACAGCATATCAGAAGAAATCCACCCGCTGCATCAGTGTTTTCCGTTCTGACACGATTCTTCCGCTGGATGACATGGAACGTGTTACCGTTGGCAAAACCACCTATACCCTTTCCCGTGACTAATGATACGTTGTTATACGCCAAAAGGCTCCCTCTCGGGAGCCTTTTGCGTGAAGAGTTTTATAATGAATATAGGATTTAGGAAACAAGCAAAATTTATAATTCTTCCACCGAAATGACGCCTTCGGTCCCGCCGACCGTTTCAAGCACGCGGCTGACGCCGCATCCATGCGGCAGGCGCAGCGCAAAAATTGCGCAGGCGTTGTGCTTTTTGCCGCCCGTGGAACGCGTGATTTGGATGTTTAGCAGCTTGATGTTGTTGTCTCGATACAGCTGCAGCACCTGTTCCAGACAGCTTTTTCCGGTGTATTCCATATACAAATTGATTTCCGGTACGTTTTCCAGCACGCGATATTCCAGTTTGGAGAAAACCAGCTCCGCCGCCATGATAAACACCGTTGTCAAAATGCCGCCCTCATAAAAGCCGCCGCCGAAGGCAAGACCGATAATTGCACATGTCCACAGGCCTGCGGCCGTCGTAAGTCCCTTGACGCGCTGTCTGCGGGTGACAATAATTGTACCGGCACCGATAAAGCCGATGCCCGCGACAACCTGCGCACCCAAACGCGCCATATCGGTAAAATAATGCATGTTCAAATATAAATACTGGCTGGTCAGCGTGGTAATCGCCGCACCAATGCAAATCAAAATATGCGTGCGGAAGCCCGCCGGACGGCGCTTATAGGAACGCTCCATGCCAATGATGCCGCCGCACAGCACCGCCAGCGTCAATCGAACAAAAGCCGAAGCGAGTGTGACTTCCCGCAGACCGTCAAACAAAGATAGCATGGGAAACACCTCCCTTAAATTTCTTCAATCACACAGATACCATCCAATTCCGCCAGATTGGACAGCAGCTGACTGTGCGTCTGCTTTTGGTTCATGCGAACGGAAAAGAATGCGCTGGGATTGCGTGACTGCTTTTCTCTGCCGCGCTCAATATCTACTTCATAAATCTGCACATCCTGTGCTTTCAAATGATTGATAATCTCGCCCACCTGATTGATGGATGAAAATTCAATATACAAATTGATATCGCGGGAAAATTCCTGAATCATCACATCGACAATCGGGAACACGCGAATACTCAGAAAAATCAGCGGGAACGCAACCAGCACTCCTTCATAAAAGCCTGCGCCAACTGCCAGACCCGTGCAGGCGGACGCCCACAATCCGGCGGCCGTCGTCAGACCCGTCACCTGTTGATGTCCGGTGACCAAAATCGTACCGGCACCGAGAAAACCGATGCCGTTGATAACCTGTGCGCCAAATCGCGACACATCGGTTTTGATGCCGATTTGCTGCGCCAGCTCCCGCCACGGGCCCTGTACCATGGTAAACTCATACTGGCTGAGCAGCACGGTCAGCGCGGCACCGAGACAAACCAGCATATATGTGCGGAATCCGGCGGGACGCCGTTTTCGTCCGCGCTCCAAGCCAATACAGCCGCCGATAATCATCGCCAGCAGCAGACGCAGCACAACAGACGCAAAATGAAATTCCCGCAAATACTCAAGCATTCCATCCATTCCTGATTTGTCTCCTTTCTCTTAGAATATATGCGCAAATTTATTGAAATTTGCAGACCGCCCAGCAAGCATTGTGGTCGGACAGTTCTTTTCCTGTGAACTGCGCCAGCGCACTGCCCGGCTGTGCCCATGTGCAATCCTTGGTCTCTGTAGAGATGGTGCCGCGCTCTTGGCAGGTCATGCCGCGCGCCATCAGCCAATCCAGCTTGAGCAGCATACACGCACCGTTCGGCATCGGCTTGCGGCGTGTGCCCTCTGTGCTGCTGAATTCGTGATAGGAAAATCCGTGCTCCTCTGCCTGCGGCAGCGCGCGTTCATAATTTTCTACCTTTGCCATGTGCTCAGCCAGCCGCTTCGGATCATTGAACAGCTTGGTAAAGCCCGGAATGTCATTGCCGTCAAATGTATTGGTATTCAAATCGCCGCCAATCATAACCGGCACATCCGGCGCAAACGAACGCTGGATTTCCTGATAAATCGCATCCATTTGTGCGGCTCTGCCTGCACTGTCCGTGCGGTTTTCCAGATGGACAACCACGGCGCCGACTTCACGGCCGCCGACATCCAGCGAACAAACAATGCCGACGCGGGCGCCAATGCGCTTCTGTCTATCAAAATACCAATTGTACTGTTCCGGCAGATGCACGGCCTTTGCCCAGCGAATTGGCCAGCGGGAAAACAGCGCATTGCCATGGAATCCCTTTTTGTCGTTCGGATTGACCAGTTCGATGAACTCCAAACCGTATGCGTAGTTCATACCGATTGCCTTTGCGATTTCCATGGCAACATTCTGGTTTCCTGAACGCTGTGCGCCGTCATCCAGCTCATTGGCATAAATAATATCAATATCGTTGAGCTCCGGACACATTTTTAGAAAATCAATGGTCTCATGCAGCGTCACGCCGCGTTCAATATTAAATACCACGTGTTTGAGCGTTTCCGGTACGTTTTTCGGAGCCGGAACCAAGTTATGTACCTCACAGGTCTGATACTGCGGAATCTGTTTGATTACTTGAAATTGTCCCAAGGTCGGAACCTGATTGCCCAGCGCAATGCGCTCTTCATAGGACATGCCTTGCATATTCAACACACCTTTCTGCTGTTACAATTTAAAAGATTCTCCATGGAGAGAGTCAGCCGGCAGAATGTTTTCACATTCCACCGGCTGAGAAAAAGAAGGAAATTTTCTGATACCAGTTATGCTTCCGAGCCTGCTGCTTCGCGCTGCTTCATCTCAGTGATGATGCGCGGATAAATCTTATCCAGCTTGTAGAAGATGAGCAGAATGCCAATGCCGCCCCAAGCAATGATATTGCCGATGATATAAATACCAATCAGCATCTGAGACTGTGCTGCATTGATGGTCGCAGTGCCTGCAAAGCCCACCAGAGACATCAAAGCGCCGAAAATTGCACTGGTCATGCCGGAGCCAAACTTCTGACCGGCAGTTGTTGCGGATACCATCAGACCCTGTACACGGATGCCGCTCTTCCAAGCGCCATACTCGATAACGTCAGCCAGCATGGAATATTTTACGCCGCGGAAGCAGCCCTTGCCGATGCCGCGCATCACGCAGGCAAACAGTGCCAGATTCAAAGCACTCGGATTCAAGAACAGCGATACGGTGCCGATTACAGCGACAACCGCGCCAATCAGCGCAACATTGCGCTTGCCAAACTTGGCGATAAACGGGGAAAGAACCAATACGGTGATAACCTGCGGGATGGATTCAAACGAAGCGAGAGCGCCGAGCAAGTCACGGTTGCCCAGAATGTACTGTGCATAGTACGCGTTGCAAGTGCCTGTGACAGCTTCATAGAAGGAGAGGAATACTGCCAGCAGGAAGAACATGATGAAGTATTTATTGGTCAAGCAAAGCTTGAGACCCATGAGCAGCGGCACATTTTTGCCGTCCTTGGTCTTGGTCTCTTCTACGACACGCTCATGGCAATTCTTGAAGCAAATCAGCAGCATGACAATCGAAACGATGGCATAGACGATGGAGAGTTCAATCCAAGCCTGCTGTGTATCGCCCAGCATGGTGACCAGCGGGAAGGTAATGGCTGTGATAATCATGTTGCCGACAGCGGACATGCCGGTACGGAACAGATTGACAACGGCACGCTGATCGGTATCACGCGTCATCAGCGTTGCCAGCGTTGCATACGGCAGATTCAATGCGGTGTATACAACGGTTGTGCAGAAGTTATAGGTAATGAACACATAGATGCCCTTGACGATCGGCGTAGCCGGCGGAACCGTAAACAGCAAAATCGCCGCGATGCCGTATGGAATCATCATCCATAAAATCCAAGCTCTGGATTTACCGTGTTTGGAGTGGGTGCGGTCTACCAGATGTCCAATCAGGACGTCGGAAAAACCGTCAAAAAATCGGGATACCAACATGATGGTACCAATCATAGCTGCTGAAATACCGACTACGTTGGTATAAAAGTAAATCAGCAAAGATGTTGTCAGTGCATAAACAACGTTACACGCGACATCGCCGAGGCCATAAGAAAATTTTTCTTTCAGATGAATTTTTTCAAATTCCTTATCGCCGGCAAACGTCGGATTTTTCGAGTTGCCCATTTTTTCTCAATCCTTTCTGTGAGATTGCCGTCCGGACAATTACAGGTTCTCTGTAATGGCTTCTCTCTTTGACTGCACTTAGTATAGCACCTTATCGAATAAAATTCAATGATTCAAGTTGTAAAAAGAATATTGTTCATTTTTGTGCATTCTACACAAACCACAAAACATGTGGTATAATATCCCTATCAACGATGAAAAAATAAGGAGGTTCCTCATGAAAAAGAACCCTTATGCAGCAATAAAATCACAATATTCCTCCTTTTCCAAGGTCAGCAAGAAAATTGCAGACTTTATTCTGGACGATCCGACACACGTCACAGAAATCAGCGTCCAGCAGGCGGCACGGGAACTCGACATCGCGGAATCGAGTATTGTTCGATTTTGCAAGCTGGTTGGATGCTCCGGCTTTACAGAGATGAAGCTGCTGCTTGCCAAGTATGCATCCAAAGCCGTTCACACGATTTTCGAAGATCTCTCGGAAAACGACACGGTGGAATCCATCACAAAAAATGTCTTTGCGCGCAACATTGACACGCTGGAGCGCGCGCTGAGTCTGCTTGACTTTGATAAAATTGACCGCGCCGCATCGATCCTCAGTCAGGCTTCCTGCATTCTCATTGCCGGTGTCGGCGCGTCCGGCACCATTGCCGAGGATTTTTACATCCGGCTCATGCGCATCGGCATGCGCGCGGAATCGCTGACCGATTCCCATTTGATGCAGATCCGCGCGGGGCAATGCGATACATCCACGGTCATGATTGGTATTTCTCACACCGGCAAGACCCATGAGATTGTCTCCGCCCTCGCCACCGCCAGAGAATACGGCGCAAAAACCATCGGCATCACGGGATATCCCCACACGCCGCTCAAAAAATCGTCGGATATTTGTCTGGAGCTGTACTCGCCGGAACAGCTGTTTGTTTCTCCTCGCGTGGCACAGTTCTCCCTCATCGACAGTTTATATGTCAGCATCGCCATCCGGCAGAAAGACCGTGTCGTGCAAAACATTCATCGTATGAACGAAGTGTTAGAGCCGTTTCGAATAGATTGAGCGCAAAAAAAAGTTCCCTCAAGGGGAACTTTTTTTGCTTTCTCTGCTGCGCACACTGTTTCGGAGCAGGGTGTACAAAACGGTTGTAATGGGCACACCGAGCAGCATGCCGACCACGCCGCCGATTTGTCCGCCGACGGTAATCGCCAGCAGCACCCAAATACCCGGCAGTCCCAATCTTCCGCCGACCACGCGCGGATAAATGACATTGTTTTCCACCTGCTGCAAAATGACAAAGAAAATCAGAAAAACAAGCGCCTTCCACGGTGCAATCATAAACAGCAAAACCACGGCAACCACACCGCCGATATACGCGCCCAAAATAGGAATCATCGCCGTGACGCCGACCGTAACACTGACCACACCGGCGTATTCCAATCCAAGTATCAGCATGCCGACAAAACATAAGCTGCCCAAGATAACCGCTTCGGTCGTCTGCCCAATCAGATAATTGCGGAAGCAGTCCACAATGACACGCACAACGCTGTGCGTCTGTTCGTAGATCTGTTCCGGCAGATACGCGCGCAGCACGCGGTTTCCCTGTGATAAAATCCGTTCTTTGCCCGCCAGCAAATAGACAGAAAACGCGATGCCGATGGCGAATGTTCCCAACGCCTGCAGCATGGTTCCTGTGACGGATAAAATGTGCGGAACCACCGCCGCATCCATTTTTCCCAGTCCCGCATGTGCCAAGTCAATCAAATTGCTCAAGTCAATGCGCTGCACGCCGAGCGGTATGGTGATGCGATCCAGCTCCTGCTGCAAATTGTTCAAATACGCATCCATGTTCAAGGCAAAGGTGCGCACACTGTCAATCAGCTGCGGAATGACAATGCCGACCACCGCCGCAAGCAGCGCAAAAATAAACAGATAAGCACCCAAAATGCCGACTGCTTTGGCGGGCTTCTCGCGCCAGTTTGCCTTTTTTGTCAAGGCATTTTGTATCAGTTTGCTCGGCTGGTCGAGCACGAACGCAATCATGATGCCCAGCAAGAAGGTATGGAACAGCTGTGCAATACTGGAGATGCCCCGCAGAATCATTCCGCTGCATAAAAGCAGCAGCAGACCCGCAATAAGTATTGTTATCCACCAAATAGATCCCCGATGTTTTTTGTCCAACGGATTCACCGTCCTTTCTGTATATAGTATACCCGTGAAAAAAACAAAAGTCCCACTATGGGGACTTTGTTTACAATTCTATGAAAAATTTTAACACATATCTAGCAAATTCAGCCTGCTTTTGCACGCAGACGGTCATTTTCTGCCTGTTGCTCTGCCAGATCATCCATCAGCTTCATAATGCGCTGCTTATAGTAATCGGATACTTTTTCTATCATCTCGCAGGTCTGCGCTCTGTCATAGCCGCCAAACAACGTTGTCGGAATGGACAGTTTCATGCTTCCGTCCTCATCGTACGAAACATAGGTTTCTATCGGGTTACGCATGCTCGGTTCCTCCTTTGTGTTCTCTTTTTCTTTGTCTGTATCATACCAAGCCTGCGTAAATTTTTCTCCCCATACAATGTAAAGTTTTTGGCATGTCCGGTAAATTTTCCATCAGTTTGCCTGAGGATATAGGAGCGGTCTTGCGATGCGCGCCATAATCGCATGACCGCGTTCATTGGGATGAATGCCGTCAGAAAAATAGCGCTGGTATCCATCCGATGTATATTTTGGAAATTCACGGGCAAAATCTAAGCACAGCCAGCCATTTTCCCGCGCATAGCCGCGAATCCAATCCGCCAGCTGCTCCAAATTCTGCGGCAGCGTCCGGATGCCCGGATAGTACGGCGCCCAATCGTTTTCCAGCAGCATGTCATAGTCCGGCATCACGCAGATTGCCGGAACCACGGCAATGCCGCGCATCGCCGCGCGGTCATACATGGTTTGCAAGCGGTCTATAACCGCGTCCATCTGCTCGCCCTCGCTCAGATCATTGACTCCGCCCATGATAACCACACGCTCCGGCTGCTCCCGCACGACATGGGCGGAAAACCGGCGCAGCATGCCTGCCGTCGTGTCGCCGTCAATGCCGTGATTGATATTTTTTCCGCGGTGCAGCAATTCCACCCAGCCCTCTCCGCTGGAAACGCCGTATCCCCGCGTGATGCTGTCTCCGAGAAAAACGGTCTTTTTTTCCTTCATATCCATCCTCTTTTCTTCATCTACACGAATTTTTGATGTCTTTTCTTGTCACTATGCACAAATGTGCAAAATAAACTTTGTACTTTCGTTCAAATGTTACATTGTTGAATTTCCGCCAAGATTGTGCTATACTAAATGTAACAAAAGAAATCTTCGAAATCTTATACATCTGTCCTTCCACTACGCATACGATTCCATTTATTTTGTGCGTCTTTTGACGAGCAGATTTATAAGATTTTATATTTCCGCATGTACTGTTTATTCGGTCTGAAATGAGGTGCTTTCCATGTTACAGCTTAAGACTCCCCTTTCTCCGGCTGAATCTGATCTGCTCCTCAAATGCCTTTCTGATATGGAAAATGATTTGAGAGATCGCCGGACTTGTTCCAAGCAAGATCTTGCCAAACAGACGACCATTGCTTCCGCGAAGCAAAAAGTCGCATCTCACGTCTATGACAGCTTTTATCGAGATGAAATCACACACATGGTCTTTGCTCTGGACTCTCTCACAAGAAAATGCCGCGAACAGCTGACAGAAAATATTCCGCCGGCACAGGCAGAAACCGTCGGAACAGAACTCCGCACGGCCGCCATTGTTCTCTCTAAGCTCAAACGTGCAAATCCGCAAAATTAAGCTTGTTTCAGAACATTTTTTGTTCTATGCCCTCCTTTCTTGCGCAGGTCTCCCCCCTCCTGCGCAAAGGCGCATCTGTCTTTCCCCTGACAGATGCGCCTTCCTTTTTTATATGCTCTTGGCAATTGCCACAATCGACTGATAGACCAGCTTTTCGAACCGCGGCGCCACGAGATCTGCATTCTGCTGCACTTCTTCATGCAGCAACGGGCCGCCGGTCATGCCCGCCGCCATATTGGACACGCAGGAAATGCCGCACACGCGCATACCCATATGCCGTGCCGCGATAACTTCACAGGCGGTACTCATGCCGACGGCATCGCCGCCCAGCGTGCGAACCATGCGAATTTCCGCAGGAGATTCAAACTGCGGCCCCGGCAGCTGAACATACACGCCCTCTTGCAGCGGAATATCCTCTTTTTTGGCGGTATTGCGAATGATGCCGCACAGCGTCTTGTCATATGCTTCGGTCATATCCGGAAAGCGAACGCCCAGCTCGTCCATATTCGCGCCGCGCAGCGGAGACGGAATAAACGACGAGATTTGGTCACGAATCAGCATCAAATCGCCCGCATGGAACGACGCATTGACGCCGCCGGAAGCGTTGGTAACCATGAGAATTTCTGCGCCCATCAGCTTCATCAGGCGAATCGGCAGCACAACATCGGAAATCTCATAGCCCTCATAATAGTGCACACGTCCCTGCATAATGACCACCGGAACGGCATCGACATAGCCAAAGACATACTGTCCCTTGTGTCCCTCCACCGTCGAGGTCGGGAAGCCTTCGATGGCGTGATAGCTTACGGTCTGTACGATGCGAATGCGGTCAGCGAACGCGCCCAGACCCGTGCCTAGCACCAACGCAAATTTCGGCTGAAAATCCGTCAGCGCCCGCAGGCTTTTATAACATGTTGTCAGTTTCTGATAAACAGGATTCATGTGCTCACATCCTTCTGTGTTGATATATATTTAGTATAGCACATTTTATGGATAAGAGAAAGAACATTCATTCCCCATATTTTCCTTCCACCGCTCTCGGATAAAGCCGAACGATTTGCCCTTGCCAAGAGGAAAAATAGTCGGTACAATATATGTATCTTTATAGAAGGGATGATGACATGACAGCGCAGGAACAGCGTGCCGCCGCACGCAAATTTGCTGAGGACTGGAATGGACGCGGTGACGAAAAGCAGGATACACAGGTATTCTGGATTGCGTTATTGCAGCACGTATTCGGTGTGGAACGTCCAACCGAGTTCATTCAATTTGAGAAAACCGTGCAATTGAGCCACAAAAGTTTTATTGACGGATATATTCCGCAGACAAAAGTTTTAATTGAGCAAAAGGGCAAGGACATCAAGCTAAAGCATGCCTATCGGCAGTCGGATGGTTCCTCCCTCACACCATACCAGCAGGCACAGAGATATGCAGGCTATTTGCCATATGAAGAACGTCCGCGCTGGATTATCGTCTGCAATTTTCAGGAATTTAATTTATACGACACCAATTATCCAAACGGCGAGCCGGAAGTCATTCGTTTGTCCGACCTAGAAAAAGAATATCACCGGTTGGCATGCATTGTGAACGAAAACAGCAAGGCGGTCAAAAAGGAAATGGAAGTCTCCATCGCCGCCGGTGAAATTGTCGGCAAGCTGTACAATGCCTTGCTCCGTCAGTACAACAATCCGGAGGATGAGGAAAGTCTAAAAAGTCTGAACGTACTGTGTGTTCGTCTGGTATTCTGCTTATACGCAGAAGATGCAGAAATCTTCGGCTCCCGCAACATGTTTCTGAATTACCTACAGGAATTTGACACGCGGCACATGCGGAAAGCACTGATTGAATTATTTCAAGTGCTGGACACCAAACCGGAGGAACGCGACCCATATTTAGAGCCGGAGCTTGCCGCTTTCCCCTATGTCAACGGCGGATTATTCGCCAAAGAGGACATTGAAATTCCGCAGTTTACAGAGGAAATTCGCGAATTACTGCTCGAAAAAGCCAGTGCGGATTTTGATTGGTCTGACATCAGCCCGACCATTTTCGGTGCGGTATTTGAAAGCACACTGAATCCGGAGACCCGCCGGAAGGGCGGCATGCATTATACCTCAATTGAGAACATTCACAAGGTCATTGACCCGCTGTTTCTCGATGATTTGCGCGCAGAGCTGAACGAAATTCAGCAAATTCAAGTAGATAAAACACGAAAACAAAAGCTGGAAGCGTATCGGGACAAGCTGTCTCAGCTGACATTTCTCGATCCTGCCGCAGGAAGCGGAAACTTTTTGACGGAAACCTATCTGTGCCTGCGCCGTCTGGAAAATCAGGCATTGCGTCTCCTGTCCGACCAGTTGGTCATGGGCGATACCATCAACAATCCGATTAAAGTCTCGATTCAGCAATTTTACGGCATTGAAATCAATGACTTTGCTGTGACAGTCGCTAAAACGGCTCTCTGGATTGCGGAAAGTCAAATGCTCAAGGAAACCGAGGATATCATCAGCCACACCATTGATTTCCTTCCGCTCAAGTCCTATGTCAATATTGTAGAAGCAAACGCCCTCCGCATTGACTGGGAAACCGTTGTCCCGAAAAATCAACTGAATTATATCATGGGCAACCCACCGTTTGTGGGATACACTTACCAAACCAAAGAACAGAAAGCTGATTTAATATCCGTTGTTACTGGTGCTGGAAAAAATATTGATTATGTCTCCGGCTGGTACTGGAAAGCGGCTCAACTCATGCAAAATACCGCCATTCGCACCGCATTTGTCTCTACCAACTCAATTACGCAAGGCGAACAGGTCGCTGGCGTTTGGAAACCGTTGTATGACCGTTTCGGTATCCATATTGACTTTGCGCATCGCACCTTTATTTGGGATAGCGAAGCCAATCTGAAAGCCCATGTGCATTGCGTCATTGTCGGCTTTAGTTGTGCTGTCAATGATAAACCGCGCATGCTGTTTACCGGAAATCGAATGGAAATTGTAGACAATATCAATGCATATTTAATTGATGCTCCTGATATTTTTATCGCCAGACGCAGTAAGCCGTTATGCGATATTCCTAGTATAAGTAAGGGAAGTCAACCCACCGATGGTGGTAATCTTGTTATAAAACAAGATGAATATAACAATCTAATTCAAAGTGTTCCGTCCGAAATCAAACCTTATATTAGGCTACTTTTAGGTTCTACGGAATTTATAAATAATAAAAAAAGATACTGTTTATGGTTAGTTGGAGCCAGTCCATCTATACTAAAGAAATCTCCCGAAGTTTTAAGTAGAATCCAAAAGGTACGCGAATTTCGATTAAAGAGCAATAAAACAGCCACAAAAAAACAAGCAGATACTCCCACTCTGTTTACAGAAATTCGCCAGCCCGAAACGAATTATATTGTTATTCCCGAAGTCTCTTCTCAACTTCGAAAATATGTACCAATAGGATTTCTGACTCCAGATATTATTTGTTCTAATAAATTGCAACTAATTCCAAACGCCAATTTATATGATTTTGGAATTTTGACATCTAATATACATATGGCTTGGATGAGTACAGTATGTGGTCGTCTCAAAAGTGATTATGATTACTCAGGTAATATAGTTTATAATAACTTTCCTTGGCCGGATGCAACGGATGCGCAGAAGGCAAAAATTGAACAGACAGCGCAGGGTATTCTGGATGCGAGAGCTTTATACCCTGATTGTAGTCTTGCCGATTTATATAACGACAATATCATGCCTCCCGAACTTCGCAAGGCACATCGAAAAAACGATGACGCAGTTCTAGCTGCTTATGGCATTAAAGAAGGGAACGTTGCTTATACTAGCAAGAGCGCTTGTGTCGCAGAGCTGATGCGCCGGTATCAAGCCCTGACGGAAGCGTAATTTTGCCTTACTGAACGGTTCTCCTCTCAGGCGAATCTGCACGATTTGCCCTTGCCAAGAGGAAAAATAGTCGGTACAATATACGGAGTATTCTAACATTGGAAAGGACTCCCATGAACATTACTGAAACGCTCGCGCAGGAGCTGAACCTGCGCCCAGAATATGTAGAAAACGTCATTTCCCTGCTCGACGAGGGCAATACCATTCCGTTCATCGCGCGATACCGCAAGGAAATGCACGGCTCGATGGACGATCAGGTCATTCGCCAGCTGTCCGACCGCGCGACCTATCTGCGCGGCTTGGAAAAGCGCAAAGAGGACGTCATGCACGCCATTTCGGAGCAGGGCAAGCTGACCGCTGCGCTCAAAAAGTCCATCGAAAACGCCGATACACTGACCGCGGTAGAGGATTTGTATCTGCCATTCCGCCCGAAGCGCAAGACGCGCGCGTCTGCCGCCCGCGCCAAGGGCTTGGAGCCGCTGGCAACCCGCCTGATTGTCGGCACCAAGCAGTCGGTTGAAGAACTGGCACAGGAGTTTGTGTCCGCGGAGCAGGAGGTAAACACGTGGCAGGATGCTTTATCCGGCGCCATGGATATTCTCGCGGAAGACTGCTCGGTCAATGCGGCACTGCGCGGCCATCTGCGCGCACTGATTCGCAACACCGGTGAGCTGGTTTCCTCCGGTAAGGAAGTAGAAAAGACCGTATATGAGAAATACGGCGCATTTTCCAGCCCAATTCGCCGCATCCAGAGCCATCAGGTGCTCGCGCTCAACCGCGGCGAACGCGAAAAGCTGCTCAAAGTGGAAGTCGTCTGTGACGACGAACCGGCATTGCAGCTGATTTGCCGCTCCGTATTCCGCAAGCCGCATCCATATGAAAAGCAGCTGACCGAAATGGCACAGGATGCTTGGAAGCGTCTGTTGTTCCCGTCTCTCAGCCGCGAAATCCGCAAGGAACTGACCGACACGGCGAACGAACAGTCTATCGCAACCTTTGCGCTCAATCTGCGTCCGCTGCTCATGCAGCCGCCGATTAAAAACCATGTCGTGCTCGGCTTTGACCCCGGCTACCGCATGGGCTGCAAGCTGGCCGTTGTCGATGAGACCGGCGCGGTTTTGGATACTGCTGTCATTTATCCGACCATGTCCAAAAAATCGATTCCAGAAGCCAAGCAAACCATGCAGCGCTTGTGTGAGAAAAACCATGTCACCTGCATTGCGCTCGGCAACGGCACGGCAAGCCGCGAATCCGAACAGTTTTTGACGGAGTTTATCCGAGAAAGCGGTCTGCCGATTCAGTACATGGTTGTCAGTGAGGCGGGCGCTTCGGTTTACTCCGCATCCAAGCTCGCCGCACAGGAATTTCCGGATTTTGATGTCAATCTGCGCTCTGCGGTATCCATCGCCCGCCGGTTGGAAGACCCGCTCGCAGAGCTTGTAAAAATTGACCCGAAGGCCATCGGCATCGGACAGTATCAGCATGACATGCCGCAGGCACGCCTGTCGCAGGCGCTGGACGGCGTTGTCGAGGACTGTGTAAATGCTGTCGGTGTCGATTTGAACACCGCCTCTCCGTCTCTGCTCGAACACATCGCGGGCATTTCTCCGGCAATTGCCAAGAATATTGAGGCATATCGGCAGGAAAACGGCGCGTTCACCTCGCGCAAGCAGCTGCTCAAGGTTGCCAAGCTCGGCCCCAAGGCCTTTGAACAGTGTGCAGGCTTCCTGCGCGTCGCAGAGAGCAAGGAAGTTCTCGACCGCACCGCGGTACATCCGGAATCGTATCCGGCAGCAAAAACACTGCTGTCTCTGTGCGGCTACACGGAGCAGGATGTTGCCGAACGCCGGTTGTCTGATTTGAACGACCGCATCAAAAAAGAGGGAAAATCTCAGCTGGCACAGCGCTGCGGTATCGGCGTGCCGACCTTGAACGACATTGCAGCAGAGCTGCAAAAGCCGGGCCGCGACCCGCGCGACGAGCTGCCTGCTCCGCTGCTGCGTTCTGCGGACGTCATGACGCTGGGTCAGCTCAAATCGGGCATGGAGATTGTCGGAACCGTGCGCAATGTGTGTGATTTCGGTGCCTTTGTCGATATTGGCGTGCATGAGGACGGTCTGGTTCATATTTCCCAGCTGTCCGACAAGTTTGTCAAGCATCCGTCCGACATTGTCAGCGTCGGAGACGTCGTGAAAACCGTCGTTTTGTCTGTGGATACAGACAGAAAGCGCATCAGTCTTTCGATGCGCGGCATCAAACAGCATTAAATTTTCATAAAACATAAGGGAGAGCCATTTCACACTTTGGCTCTCCCTTTTGCTTTTTCTTTACTTGCACGCCTTGAGGACGCCAAGAATAAAGTTCCACGTGCGCTGCACCGACGGAATGGACAGGCGCTCGCGTGTCGTGTGAATTTCTTCAATGTCCGGACCAAACGAGATGGCATCCAAATCCGGCAGCTTGCCGGCAAGCAGACCGCACTCCAGACCCGCGTGAATGGCTTGGATTTTTGGCGCTTCGCCGTACTGCTCGGTGTATACCTGCGTCATAATGCGGCGCAGCTTGGATTCCTTGCGGTATTCCCAAGCCGGATACTCGCCGTCAATCTCTGCGCCGCCGCCATAGCGCGCCATCAGGTCAGCCAGCTGTTCCATCAGCGCGTCCTTTTCCGCATTGATGGAGCTGCGCACAGAGAATGTCATGTGCACGCCGCGGAAGTCGGTCTTTAAGATACCAAAATTCAACGATGTCTGCACCAGACCTTCGATTTCCTGACTCATCGCCTGTACGCCGTTGGGCAGCTGACTCATAACAGCCAGTGTATTTCTGCGGCAGTCTCCGAACATGACCTCATGGCTGTCTATGCCGATTTCCTGCACAGAAACGGCAATTTCCGGATCATTCTCGCCAAATTCTTCTCTCCATGCGCTCTGGGTCTTTGCGGCATACGCACACAGCTCCTCCAAATAATCCGGAGAGATAATCATATCTGCCGTGCTTTCGCGCGGAATCGCGTTGTCCTTGAGACCGCCGTCCACGGTACACAGCGCATACGGATATTCCTTGTCCAGCTCGTTCAGGAAGCGTCCGAGCAGAACATTGGCATTTGCTCTGCCCTTGTCAATTTCCGTGCCCGAATGACCGCCGCGCAGGCCGTGAATCTTGACCGTGACGCGCAGACCTTTCTTGATGCTCCACATCATCGGAATCGAGCAGGATACCGTTGCACCGCCCGCACAGCTCGTGAGCAGAACGCCTTCTTCCTCCGAATCAATATTGAGCAGACGGCGGCCGCCGATCTGTCCCAAATCAATGGACGCCGCGCCGAGCATGCCAATTTCTTCATCAACCGTCAGAATGACTTCGAGCGGCGGATGCTGGATGCTGGCATCGTCGAGAATTGCCAGTGCATACGCGACAGCAATGCCGTCATCGCCGCCCAGCGTCGTCTGATCTGCCCAAACCCATTCGCCATCGGTTTGAAGGCGCAGACCTTGTTTCTCCATATCCAAATCACAGTCCGGCGTTTTCTCGCACACCATATCCAGATGTCCCTGCAAAATGACAGGCTGGGCGTGTTCCATGCCCGCAGACGCCGGTGCAAATAGAATGACGTTATTGTTTTCGTCCTGTATGCAGCGCAAACCGCGCTGTTCTGCGAATTTCACACAGAAATCACTGATCGCCTTTGTGTTGCGCGAGCCGTGCGGAATCGCACACAGCTGCTCAAAAATCGCAAACACACCTTCCGGCTGCAGCTTATTCAAAACAGACATTTTGATTCAACTCCTTTTGTTGTATGCTCTATCATACCACGTTATGAGAAAAAGGGAAAGTATCTTGTATGTTCTATCCGCAGCAGGCGTACAGCCGCTTGCAGATTTCCTCTGCACGGCTGACTTCCAGCGAGGAAAAGTTCATGACATAAATATTTTGCACGTGTTCCGGTGCATCTCCATAATAATATGCAGACAGCGGCACAAGCTTGATGCTCTTGGAACGCGCCCGCGCAATGACGGTTTCCTGCGGGACATCCGTGCGCAGCGTCAGCAAAAAGTGAAAGCCTGCCTCAGAGCCGGAAATCACCGCCATGTCCTGCAATCTGCTGCTGTGCAGTGCTTCGAGAAACATATCCCGCTTTTTCCGGTAATGGCTGCGCAGACGGTTGACATGCGATTCAAATTTTCCCTCTTCGATAAAGCGCGCCAGCGTGTATTGCTCAAAATTTGAGACCGTACACGAATAGAAAGACAGATTTTCATAAAACGGTTTCAACAGCGGCTGCGGCAAAATCATATAGCTGATGCGCACGGTTGAGCACAGCGTTTTCGTAAATGTATTCATATAAATGACTTTGCCGGACATGTCAATGCTGTACAGCGTTGGAATCGGCTGACCGCTCAGGCGCAATTCGCTGTCGTAATCGTCCTCGATGATATACCGTCCTTCTTTGCGCGACGCCCACGCGAGCAGCTCATACCGTCTGCTGATTGGCATGACAATGCCGGTCGGGTACTGATGCGACGGCGTGATATGCACAATGTCTGCGCCGGCGCGTTCCAGCTCCGGTATCTGTACTCCCGCCTCGTCCATGGAAATGCGCGCACACGGCACATGATAGCTGTTATAAATGCGTTCCGGCTTGCGGTAGCCGGGATTTTCCACGGCATACACGTTATCGTTGCCGAGCAATTGAATGAGCAGCCCATATAAATACTCGGTTCCCGCGCCAATGACAATCTGCTCCGGCCGCACAGACATGCCGCGGAAGTCCTTGAGGTACCGCGCAATGCTCTCGCGCAGCGCAAAAATGCCGCCGCACGGCGAATTTGTCATGAGCTGTACGCGGCTGTCGTTGAGAATTTCCCGAATTACCTTTGACCAGATTGTAAACGGAAACAGGTCAGAAGATGTTTGGTTGCTGGAAAAGTCGGCAAAATACGAGCTGTCCCCGCCGGTGAGCGGGATTTTTTCCTCGGAAAACGCCGGCGTCTCTTTTTGCGGCTGTGCAGTCAAATTGCTGAAATCTGCAACATAAAACCCGCGTTTGGGGATGGAATAGATATATCCCTCTGCAATCAATTGTGCATATGCGTTTTCCACGGTAACGACACTGACACCGAGATTAGACGCAAACGTGCGCTTGGACGGCAATCTCTCCCCCGGTTTGAGCGTGCCGTGCAAAATATCCCGTTTGATGCTTTTGCACAGATAGGCATACAGCGAATCTGACCCGCTGTTCATGAGATTATAGGTAATCACAGCTGTTCCTTTCTACAAACTGACCTGACTGAATATCTTTAAATTGGGCATTTCTTTCATGCCACAACAGCATTATACTGGGTGACATCCAAAAAGTAAAGACCCCGAGGAGGTTCATCATCATGGAAAACAGATACCAGTTAAATAAAGAGTTGGCACAGATGCTCAAGGGCGGCGTTATTATGGACGTCACCACACCGGAGCAGGCAAAGATTGCTGAGCAGGCAGGCGCGTGCGCAGTCATGGCACTGGAGCGCATTCCGGCGGACATCCGCGCAGCGGGCGGCGTATCGCGCATGAGTGACCCGAAGATGATTCGCGGCATTCAGGAGGCTGTTTCCATTCCGGTCATGGCAAAGTGCCGCATCGGTCACTTTGTCGAGGCGCAGGTGCTCGAAGCGATTGAAATCGACTACATTGACGAGAGTGAAGTGCTTTCTCCGGCAGATGATGTATATCACATTGACAAGACCCAGTTCAAGGTACCGTTTGTATGCGGCGCACGCGATTTGGGCGAGGCGCTGCGCCGCATTGAGGAGGGCGCATCCATGATCCGCACCAAGGGCGAGCCGGGCACCGGCGACGTCGTACAGGCGGTTCGTCACATGCGCGCCATGAATGCAGAAATCCGCCGCGTGCAGAATCTGCGCGCAGATGAGCTGTTCGAGGCAGCCAAGCAGCTGCAGGTACCGGTGGAACTGCTGCGTTATGTGCATGAAAACGGCAGACTGCCGGTTGTCAACTTCGCAGCAGGCGGCGTGGCAACACCGGCGGATGCTGCGCTGATGATGCAGCTGGGCGCAGAAGGCGTGTTCGTCGGTTCCGGTATCTTCAAGTCCGGCAATCCGGAAAAGCGCGCCGCAGCCATCGTACAGGCTGTCACCAACTATACCGATGCCAAGCTGATTGCCAAGCTATCTGAGGATTTGGGAGAAGCTATGGTCGGCATCAACGAAAACGAAATTGCCCTGCTGATGGCAGAAAGAGGCAAGTAATATGGCAGTAGGCATTCTGGCATTACAGGGCGCATTTGCCGAACATGCCGCCGTGCTGGACAGACTCGGTGTGCCGCATTTTGAAATTCGGCAGAAGCGGGACTTGGAACAGCCGATGGATCGGCTGATTCTTCCGGGCGGCGAGAGTACCGTTATGCGCAAGCTGCTCGGCGAACTGGATTTGTTCGAACCGCTCAGACAGCGCATTGCTGACGGCATGCCGGTATTCGGCACGTGTGCAGGGCTGATTTTGCTCGCCAAGCAGGTGGACGGCGGCACGCCGTGCTTTGCAACCATGGATATTTGCGTCAAGCGCAATGCCTACGGCAGACAGCTCGGCAGCTTTCGCACCGCGCACACCTTTGGCAAGCTGGGCACGCTGCCCATGACGTTTATCCGTGCGCCGTATATCGCGGCTGTGCACGGCGATGCGCAAATTCTGGCATCGGTAGACGGCAACATTGTCGCCGCGCAGCAAAACAACCAGCTCGTCACGGCATTTCATCCAGAGCTGGACGAAAGCACGGCAATTCATGAATACTTTTTGCAAATGCAGTAATACAGACACAAAAAAATGCTTCTCTACGTGCTAGAGAAGCATTTTTTATTTCCGTTTTTACAGCGTGCCCTTGGTGGACAGCACATCCGTAATGCGTTCGTCATACATGGTAGCCGCGTCCAGCGCTTTGGCAAACGCCTTGAACATCGCTTCCATGATATGATGATTGTTGGAGCCGTACAGCACCTTGATGTGCAGATTCATCGCAGCGCCATACGATACGGCATAGAAAAACTCGCGTGCCATTTCGGTATCCATATCGCCGCAGCGATCCGCCGTGAACTCGCCGTCAAACACCAGATACGGACGGCCGGACAAATCTACCGCGCACAGCACCAGTGCTTCATCCATTGGCAGAATGCAGGAGCCATAGCGCTTGATTCCCTTTTTATCGCCAACCGCTTCGCGGATGGCGTTGCCGAGGACAATTCCGGTATCTTCGATGGTGTGATGACAGTCTACCTCCAAATCCCCTTTTACCTTGAGGTCAACGTCAAACAACCCATGGCGGGTAAAGCCATTCATCATATGATCGAAGAACCCAACGCCGCTGTCAATATCGGCCTTGCCGGTTCCGTCCAAATTCAGCGCCAGCTTGATTTTGGTTTCGTTTGTATTGCGTTCTATTGTGCTCGTGCGTGCCATACAGGAAGCCTCCTTGAGATAAAAACTGGTTTTATTATACCAGCCCTTTCGGCATCGCGCAACAGCTTGTCACTCCGAGATGGGGAAGCCGGTCAGAGGAAACAGCTGGGCGCCAATGTTCATGTCCAGCTCCAGCATGCCATCCTCCAGCACGCCCTGCGCATGAAACGGAACCTCCTCTTCTTTGAGCCAAACGGTTCCGTAAAAATCTCTTTTGTCATCTATGATATGTCCATCTGTGATGTTGGTTCCCCGTCCCATCATCGTGATATGTCCCGTCAATCCGCATTCGGTCTGACATAAATCCAAGGTTCCGGACAGCAAACCAACCGGACTGTCAAAGAAAATATTGTATTTTTCCATTGTCATTTACGCCATCTCCTCTCTCCTTATGTAATATATATATTTATATTACTTGTTTTTTCGAGTAACTACAAGAAACTTTTTGTAAACAACGCACCTGTATTTGTAAACTTTCCTCTTGTCTAACCGGATTTTCGTGCCGTATAATAGAAACAAAAAAGAAACAGGAGGTCTGCTGCATGGCAAAAAAGGATGCCCGCAACACCAAAGGTCGCATCGTCGATGCCGCATGGTCGCTATTTTACGAAAAAGGATATGAGGGAACGACAATCGAGGAAATCGTCGAGCGCTCCGAAACATCCAAAGGCTCTTTCTACCACTATTTTGACAGCAAGGACGCCTTGCTCTCCTCTCTCTCCTACTTATTTGACGCCAAATATGAACAGCTCATGCAGGACATGGATCCGGAGATGAACAGCTTTGACAAGCTCATGTATCTCAATCACGAGCTGTTTCTCATGATTGAAAACAGCGTGCCGATGGATCTGCTCGCGCAGATGTATTCCTCTCAGCTCATCACCTACGGAGACCGCCATCTGCTCAACCAGAGCCGCACCTACTACCGCGTGCTTCGCCGCATCGTCATCGAGGGGCAAAACCGCGGTCAGCTGCGCACGGACGTTTCCGTCAATGAAATCATCAAGGCTTACGCGATGCTTGAGCGGGCGATGATTTATGACTGGTGTATCTGCAACGGAGATTACTCTTTGTATCAGTATTCCGGTACAGAACTCCCGTTGTTTTTACGTGCGTATAAAGCCCAATAATTCGATTGTTTCCCGCGCATTCTGCAAACAGTGCGTTTTCTTTTGTGTGCATAGTACAAACTTTATTCTAGTATTCGTTCTATATTTCCGTTTTGTCTTTTTTATGCTAGAATAGGAAGGTATGATACTTTCACAAAAGGAGTACGAAACATGTCTAACGTTATCATTGTCCTTGCGATCGTTGTTTACCTCGCAATGATGCTGTACATCGGTTTCATTATGTCCAACAAGAATAAGAACACCGATGACTTTTACTTAGGCGGCCGAAAGCTCGGACCGCTGGTTACCGCCATGAGTGCGGAAGCCTCTGATATGAGCAGCTGGCTGCTCATGGGTCTGCCGGGCGTTGCCTACTTAACCGGCGTCGCAGATGCCGCTTGGACGGCAATCGGCCTTGCCATCGGCACCTATCTCAACTGGCTGCTCGTGGCGCGCCGCATTCGCGTGTACACCCACACCACCAATTCCATCACGATTCCGGACTTCTTCGCGGATCGCTACGGTGACAAAAAGCACATTCTTTCTTCCGTTGCCGCTGTCATCATCATCATTTTCTTCATTCCGTACACCGCTTCCGGCTTTGCTGCCTGCGGCAAGCTGTTTAATCAGCTGTTCGGCGTGAACTACATGCTCGCCATGATTGTCAGCGCGGCAATCATTGTCGGTTACTGTGCACTGGGCGGCTTTTTGGCAGCCAGCACCACGGATTTGATTCAGTCCATTGTTATGACGATTGCCATTGTTGTCGTCGTTGTCTACGCAACGCATATGGCTGGCGGCATGGATGCCGTGCTCACCAACGCGCGCGCACTGCCGGGCTATTTGAGCTTGACCAGTGTATACGATCCGGAATCCGGTTCGGCTTCCGCTTACGGCGCACTGACTTCGTTCTCCATGCTGGCATGGGGTCTCGGCTACTTTGGCATGCCGCACGTTCTGCTGCGCTTCATGGCAACCGAGGACGACAAGAAAATCAAGACATCCCGCCGCATTGCAACCGTATGGGTTGTGATTTCCATGGCTGTTGCCGTGTTCATCGGTATTGCCGGTCTGGGCATGACCAAGGCTGGCGCACTGCCGGTACTGGCTGATCCGGAGCGCATCATCATCACGGTTGCACAGCTCATCAGCAGCCACGGTGTTCTCGCCGCTGTCATTGCCGGCGTGATTATGGCAGGCATTCTGGCAGCTACCATGTCCACAGCGGACTCTCAGCTGCTCGCCGCTTCCTCCAGCTTCTCGCAGAATTTGCTGCAGGATCTGTTCGGCATCAAGCTGACCCAGAAGCAGAGCATTCTGGCAGCTCGTCTGACCGTTGTTGTCATTGCAATCATCGCGGTATTCCTGGCACGCAATCCGAACAGCTCGGTATTTAAGATTGTATCGTTTGCTTGGGCAGGCTTCGGCGCAACCTTTGGCCCGATTGTTCTGCTGGCGCTGTTCTGGAAGCGTTCCACCCTGCAGGGTGCGCTGTCCGGCATGGTTGTCGGCGGCATCATGGTATTCGTCTGGAAGTTCCTGATTGCACCGATTGGCGGCATCTTTGGCATTTATGAGCTGCTGCCGGCCTTTGTTCTGGCGCTTCTGGTCAATGTCATCGTCAGCCTCGCTACACCGGCTCCGGACGCAGAGGTTCTTGCGACCTTTGACGAAGTAAACGCGCGTCTGGCGGGCAAAGAATAACTTCACATTGTACAAATCTCCTGATTTTTTCAGGGGATTTGTTATTTTTCTTATCTTTGTCGAATTGGCTCGATAATCTGAGTCTGTTGATTCTCGTCATTTTTAATGCAAAGAAACAGCGCTTAAATGTAAGCGATTCGCCAATTTTTTACGGAAATGTACAACAGTTTACAAAGAATTTGACGCAAGCATTTTTTGTCGATGCGGCATTTTCCATAATTTTTTTGTACAACTCCGTTCTTGTTCCATTTTTTAAATTCTATTATAGTATACGTAACGCACAATAAACATTTAAAAAAGGGGATTTATTTTATTATGTTATCGCTCACTCGTATCCTGATTGCATCCGATGATTCTGTGTTCACCCGTGCGCTCTCATCCGCAATCGAGTCCTCAGCACAACTGTCAATCACCGGTATCTATTCTTCCGGCGATGGATTAACCGATACGATTTTACACGAACAGCCGGACGCCTTGCTGATTGATCTGATGATTCCCGGCATCAACGCCTTCTCGCTGCTCAAGGAGCTGCACGATTTGCCGGCGGAACAATGTCCCGCTATCTTCGTTCTCTCCTCCTTCGCCTCACCGCACACGGTGGCGGAATGCGACCGGCTGGGTGTCAGCTTCTTTCTTCGCAAGCCCGTCGACCTGCAGGCTCTCGTAGAACTGATTACGCGATACGGCTGTGTTCCGCGGCGGTTTTCATCGGACAGCCAGCAGCCCTCCGCGCACGATATTTCGCGCCGCGTCACCCAGATTATCAGCAGCCTGCAATTGCCAGCCCATGTCGCCGGTTACCGCTATGCACGAGAGTGCATTCTCATGACGCTGGAAGATCCTTCCGTGGCGGATTCCGTCACCAAGATTTTGTATCCGGCTGTCGCACGGAAATATCACACGACATGGACCAGCGTAGAACGTGACATCCGAAACGCTGTGGAAATCGCTTGGAAGCGCTCCGGCGGGCGCATGGCCGGCTTCAGCTCGATGCGCCGCCCGCCAAATCGCGAGCTGATTCTAACCATTGCAGACCGCGTGCGCTATGAGCTGCATCTGGACAGCCATCGGGAACTCGCGGACGAAGCATAACTCCAACATCTTCCCATGTACTTTTTCGGCAATCTATGGTATAGTTATGGTATCATTGGTGCGCAGACGGAAGCCCGCTTCCCACTGCAAACCGCTGCTGCCTGCACATGGACTGCCCCGCAAGATGCATTCTCACGGGAAAGACGGATGTGAACAACAAGCTCGTTGCATCCCTGCGCAGACGCGCAGGGATGTTTTTTTGATCAGGAGGAATGTATTATGGAAGAAACCCGCGTTGCGATTCTCGCTATCGTTGTAGAAAATCCGGAACACATCGATCAGCTCAACGAGATTCTGCACGAGTATCGAGACTACATCATCGGCAGAATGGGTCTGCCGTATGAAAAGCGCCACATCTCGCTTATCAGCGTCGCTGTTGATGCACCGGCTTCTATTGTCAGTGCGATATCCGGAAAAATCGGTATGCTGGACGGTGTGACGGCAAAATCCGTTTATTCCAAGCTGTAAGAGAGGGAAATTACTATGTACAATGTCATGTCGCCAAAGGCTGAGGAATTTATCAGCGATGAGGAAATCCGCGCCTGTCTCGCCTACGCAGAAAAGAACAAAAACAACCGTGCGGTCATCGAACAGATTCTCGAAAAAGCCGCCAAGATGAAGGGCATCTCGCACAAAGAAGCGCTCGTTCTGCTCGACTGTGAGCTGGACGACGAAAACGAGAAGATTTATGCGCTTGCCCGCAAAATCAAAGAGGAATTTTACGGCAACCGCATCGTCATGTTCGCACCGCTGTATCTGTCCAACTACTGCATCAACGGCTGTGAATACTGTCCCTATCACGCCAAAAACCACCATATTCCGCGCAAAAAGCTGACGCAGGATGAAATTCGTCAAGAGGTTATCGCACTGCAGGATATGGGACACAAGCGTTTGGCGCTGGAGGCCGGAGAAGATCCGATTCACAACCCGCTGGAGTATATTTTGGAGTCTATTCAGACCATTTACAGCATCAAGCACAAAAACGGTGCGATTCGCCGCGTCAACGTCAATATCGCCGCAACCACCGTTGAAAACTATCGAAAGCTCAAAGAAGCAGGCATCGGCACCTATATTCTGTTTCAGGAGACGTATAACAAGAAGTCTTATGAACAGCTGCATCCGTCCGGTCCGAAGTCGGATTACGCGTATCACACCGAGGCCATGGACCGCGCCATGGACGGCGGCATTGACGATGTCGGCTTAGGCGTGCTGTTCGGTCTCAACAACTACCGCTATGATTTCACCGGCATCATCATGCACGCAGAGCATCTTGAAGCCTACAAGGGCGTCGGCCCGCACACCATCAGCGTTCCGCGCGTGCGCCGCGCCGATGACATTGATCCGGATGTCTTTGACAACGGCATTTCCGACGACACCTTTGCAAAAATCGTCGCTTGTATCCGCATTGCCGTGCCGTACACCGGCATGATTGTCTCCACCCGCGAGAGTCAGGCAAGCCGCGAACGCGTGCTGCATTTGGGCATCTCACAGATCAGCGGCGGTTCCCGCACGAGCGTCGGCGGCTACACCGAGCAGGAGCGTCCGGACGACACCACCCAGTTTGAGGTCGATGACCGACGCACACTGGACGAAGTCGTTCACTGGCTGATGGATCTCGGCTATGTGCCGAGCTTCTGCACGGCATGCTACCGCGCCGGAAGAACCGGCGACCGCTTCATGTCTCTGCTCAAGAGCAAGCAGATTGTGAACTGCTGTCATCCGAACGCTCTGATGACGCTCAAGGAATATCTGGAGGACTACGCGTCTCCGGATACCCGCGCCATCGGCGAAGCGCTCATTCAAAAGGAGCTGCGCACAATCCCGAATGAAACCGTGCGGGAAAAAGCAACGGCATACATCGAAAATATCCACGAAGGTCAGCGCGATTTCCGCTTCTGATTTTCAAGCATATTCCAATCCCGCAGGCACGCCGTCATGTGTCTGCGGGATTTTTTTACTTTTGCATGATTGCCGTCATGCCTTGCGAAAACGCGCTGCGCCATCCGGCACATTTTTGTGCAAAATACCCGATTTATTTTGTAACTTCTCATTTTCTGGGCTTTTTCTGGTTGATTTTATTGCAAATTCTTATATCATGCGGTAAAATAGAACCAACACGATCTATGTTGTTTTCGTACATTTTTGTATCTCATGAATGAGGAGTGAGTCGATTTGAGCAGATTAAGTCTTGATACCCCAAATCAGGCGCAGACTGTCGTAGAAGGTCTGTACAAGGATTTGGAGCGCCGCATTGCAGCCAGCCCTCCGGGACTATGTCCGGTGGATATTTCCCTCGGTTTCCTGAAGCTGTGCCACGCACAAACCTGCGGCAAATGCGCCCCGTGCCGCATCGGACTCGGCCAGCTTGCCAACCTGATGGATGACGTGCTGAGCGAGCGCGCAACGCTGGAGACCATTGACCGCATCGAGCGCACAGCCCGCACCATTTTGGAAACCGCGGACTGCGCCATTGGCTATGAAGCTGCCGGTATGGTGCTGCGCGGCGTGCAGGGCTTCCGCGACGATTACGAGGAGCACGTACGCAACAACCGCTGTACCAGCGGTTTGACGCAGCCGGTTCCGTGTGTTGCCCTGTGTCCGGCTCACGTGGATATTCCGGGCTACATTGCACTGGTGCGCGCCGGTCGCTGCGAGGATGCCGTTAAGCTCATCCGCAAGGACAATCCGTTCCCGACCGCCTGCGCATTTATCTGCGAGCACCCGTGTGAGGCGCGCTGCCGCAGAAACATGGTGGATGACGCCGTCAACATCTGCGGCATCAAGCATTACGCAGTCACCCACGCGCTGCACGTCGCACCGGTTGCCAATCAGCCGTCTACAGGCAAGCGCGTTGCCATTATCGGCGGCGGTCCGTGCGGCTTGAGCTGTGCATTCTATTTGCAGCTGATGGGTCATCAGACGGTTGTTTACGAACAGCGTCCGAAGCTGGGCGGCATGCTGCGTTACGGCATTCCGCGCTATCGTCTGCCGGAAGATATGCTGCAAAACGATATTGATGTCATTCTCAGCACCGGTGTTGAGGTACATACCGATATTTCCGTCGGCAAGGACATTCAGGTTGCCGACATCGAGCGCGAATACGATGCGGTTCTGTTGTGCATCGGCGCCCATGTAGATCGCAAGGTCGGCATTCCGGGTGAGGACAGCAACGGTGTTGTTTCCGCTGTTGCCATGCTGCGCGCCATCGGCGAGGGCAACCCGCCGGATCTGACCGGCAAGCGCGTCTGCGTCATCGGCGGCGGCAACGTTTCCATGGATGCCAGCCGCACCGCCATTCGCTTGGGTGCGTCCAACGTCACAACGGTTTACCGCCGTCGTGTAGACGATATGACTGCTCTGTCCGATGAAATCGCAGAAGCCGCAGCAGAAGGCGTTACCATTTTGCCGCTGCAGGCACCGCTGCGCATCGAGCACGACGACGAGGGCAATGTCACGGCTCTCATCACGCAGCCGCAGCACATTGGTCCGGTCGGCAAGGACGGCAGACCGCGCCCGATCAAGGCCACCAAGGAAGAAAATGTCATCCCGTGCGACATTGTCATCGTTGCCATTGGTCAGGGCATCGACTCCAGAGCCTTTGCTGCTGCCGGCATCGCGGTCAATCGCGAGCGCTTCTCTGCCCTGCCGGACAGCATCGTAGAAGGCAGCACCAAGACGTTTGCAGGCGGCGACGCCGTAACCGGCCCGTCTACCGTTATCCGCGCCATTGCCGCGGGTAAAGTTGCCGCTGCAAATATTGACAATTTCCTCGGCTACAATCATGTCATTCACGCCGCTGTCGAGGATATTCCGGAGGCACCGCTGTCTCCGACAACCGCCTGCGGCCGCGTCAACATCCGTACTCGTCCGGCATGTGAATGCGTCGATAACTTTGACGACATCAAGGAAGGCATGACCGAAGAAGAGGTCCTGCAGGAATCTTCCCGCTGTCTGCGCTGCGACCATTACGGCTACGGCAACTTCAGAGGAGGTCGAATGAGACAATGGTAAATGTAATCATCAACGGCATCGCCGTCCGCGTACCGGAAGGCACAACGATCATGGAAGCCGCTGCCAAGGCCGGCGTCACCATCCCTTCCCTGTGCTATCTCAAGGAAATTAACGAAATCGGCGCATGCCGCATCTGCTGCGTAGAGGTCGAGGGCGAAAGCCGTCTGGTCTCCTCCTGCAACAACTTGGTATACGAAGGCATGGTCGTACACACCAACTCCCACCGCGCACTGGAAGCACGCCGCATCAATGTCGAGCTGCTGCTGTCTCAGCACGACGGTGAGTGCTCGATTTGTGTCCGCGCCGGAAACTGTAAATTACAGCAGGTAGCCAACAACTTTGGTCTGCTCAAGAATCCATATAAAAAAGACCTGCCCAACCGCATTTGGACGGAGACGTTCCCGCTGTACCGCAATGTACAAAAGTGCATCAAGTGTATGCGTTGCGTGCAGTACTGTGAAAAAATCCAGACACTGGGTGTCTGGGGCATGAGCGGTTCCGGTTCCCGCACCACCGTCGACGTCACATACAACCGCCGCATCAAAGACTCTGACTGTTCGCTGTGCGGCCAGTGCATCACCCACTGTCCGGTCGGCGCACTGCGTGAGCGCGATGACACCCGCGAAGTGCTGGATGCGCTGCGCGATCCGGACAAAATCACCGTGGTACAGATCGCACCGGCTGTTCGCGCCGCTTGGGGCGAAACACACGGTCTGCCGCGTGAGATGGCAACGGTTCGCCGTTTGACCGCCATTTTGCGCTCGATGGGCTTTGATTATGTCTTTGACACCGCATTTTCCGCGGATTTGACCATCATGGAAGAATCCACAGAATTCCTCAAGCGCCTGCAAAACGGCGAGCTCAAGGATCTGCCGATGTTTACCTCGTGCTGTCCGGGCTGGATGCGTTTTGTCAAGTCGCAGTATCCGCAGCTCGTGCCGCAGATTTCCACGGCAAAGAGCCCGATGCAGATGTTCGGCGCGATTACCAAGACCTATTTCGCAGAAAAGATGGGCATAGATCCGGAAAAGATTTGCAGCGTTGCGATCATGCCGTGTATTGCCAAAAAGGCGGAAAAGGACGGACACGTCTTTGACCGCAACAGAAAGCACGGCATGCAGGATGTGGACATTGTTCTCACAACCCGTGAGATGGATCGCCTGATGCGCATGCAGAACATCAATGTGTTCAGCCTGCCGGAAGCAGAGTTTGATTCTCCGCTCGGCATCGGCTCCGGTGCCGGCGTCATCTTCGGCGCGACCGGCGGCGTCATGGAAGCCGCTCTGCGCACGGCATACCACACGGTTGTCGGCAAAAACGCACCGGCTGACGCATTCCGCTCCATTCGCGGTCAGGAAGGCTGGCGCGAGGCAGAATTCGACCTCAACGGCACGACCATCCGTTGTGCGGTTGCCAGCGGTCTGGGCAATGCCCGCAAGCTGATTCAAGCAGTTCTGACCCACAAGGTACACTATGACTTCGTAGAAATCATGGCATGTCCGGGCGGCTGTGTCGGCGGCGGCGGTCAGCCGATTCCGTTCGAACAAAACGAGCTCGCTGACGCGCGCGGCAACATGCTGTACAGCCTTGACCGTCTCAGCCCGCTGCGCTATCCGCACGAAAACAAGGAAATCAACGTGCTGTATGACACCTATCTCGGCGAGCCGATGTCCGAGCTTGCAGAGGAACTGCTGCACACCGACCACAACAGTTGGAACATGCCGCTGAGCATGCGTTTGCAGCAAAAAGATGACGAGGATACAACCATTCATTTCGGCGTAAACAAGTAACGTTTTTATTCCACGCAAAAAATCCCGCGGATTTCTCCGCGGGATTTTGTTATACAGCTATATGTTTATGCGTGCTGTTTGTTCGCTTTTTTCGCGCTCCGGCGGCGCATGTAGCCCATACGCACATTGCCGAGTGCCATCAGCACCAATGCAGCAGCGGCAAACAGCAGGCAGGAAATACCCATGCGCATGCCGGATGCATTCGCCACAGCGCCGACAACCGCCGGTGCAACCACTGCGCCGGTGCTGGTCATCAAAACAAAGAAGCCCATGCACACGGGATAGCGCGCGAACAAGTCTCCGGCATTGGACACCGAAGTGCCGTACATACCTGACATGCTGAGACCCAGTCCAATCGTCGCAATCATCATGCCCGCAAAGCTGCGGCTCGTGACGAGCACGGTCAGAAAGACAAACTGACCGATTGCCATTGCCAGAATCATCTGGCTCGGCTTAAAGCGTGCCGCCAGCCGCGAACAGCTGACACGTCCGACGAGCAGTGCAATCCACAGCGCCGAGGTGACAACCTGCGCAAAGCTGTCCGTCATCACGTGGGAATCGACAAAGAACGAGGTCAGCCAACCCATCATGGTTCCCTCAATGCCCTGATAGAAAAAGCAAATGAGCATGGTAATCCAAAAGATTTTTTCCTCGAAAAATCCGTATGACACGCCTGTTTTTTCCGTGTTTTGTTCCTGTTTTGCCGTGCTGCCGCGCATTTTCATGCGGAACATTGCGAGCAGTCCCACGCCGACAGCTGCCGCGGACAGGAAAACCGCCAATCTCCATCCGCTGGCGTCCACTTTGCCGCACAGCAGCACGATAAACGGCGCAATACATGCGCCAATCGCAAAGAACGCATGCATCAGGTTGAGCGGGCCTGCATCTCCTTCTGCCAGTTCCGTCATAATCTGGTTATTGTAATTGGTGACGGCGCCCTTGCTGATGCCAATCAGACCCATTGCAGTCAGCAGCCAGACCGGATTGCCGCTTGCGAGCAGCATACCCATGCCGATGCAGGTGCCGGAGGTCAGCAGAATGAACGACTTTTTCAGTCCGAGATACAGCGGCAAAAAGCCTGCGCCGAGACCGGCTACCGCGTAGCCAATCGACTGCACCGACAGCAGCATACCGCCCACCTGATAGTTCAGGGCATACTCCGCCTTGAGCACCGGCAAAACCGAGCCGAGCATGATAAGCGCAACGCCCAGCGTAAAATAAGCAAAAAACAAGTTAAATACGATATATCGCTTGTCTTTTCCAATGCGCTGAAAGAACGATTGTTTGTGTTCCATTTGTTTTGTATACAACCTTTCCTGTTATAGTTTCTCACGAACACTAGCATACAAAATTGCTTGTATTGTGTCAATTTGAAAGATAGCCAATCTTTTGCTTTTTTCAAAGCAAGATGTTATAATATTTTTCAAGAATCTATAAACTTCAGAAAGGAAGCGACCTTTTTGCAGGCACAGACAAACACTGATTTTTCGCAGGACAGCGTGTCCTCCAACATCGTCCGGCTCGCCGTTCCCATGACGCTGGCGCAGCTGGTCAACGTGCTGTACAACATCATCGACCGCATCTATATCGGCAGAATTGGCGCAGACGCTACGAACGCTTTGACCGGCTTAGGCGTCTGTTTTCCCATTATCACCATGATTTTGGCATTTTCCAACCTCGTTGGCATGGGCGGCGCACCGCTGTTTTCTATGCGGCGCGGCGCCGGAGAACCCGAAGAAGCAGAAGCCATTCTGGGCAATTGCTTTTCTCTGCTTCTGGGCATTGGCGTTTCGTTGACCGTTTTCGGACTGCTTATCCGCCGGCCGCTGCTGCTGGCGCTCGGCGCAAGCGAAACCACACTGCCCTATGCCATGTCCTACATCACGATTTATCTGTTTGGCACAATTTTTGTCATGCTGTCGCTGGGACTAAATCAGTTTATCAACGCGCAGGGCTTCGGCACTACCGGCATGTTAACCGTCATCATCGGCGCCGTGCTCAATCTTATTCTCGATCCAATCTTTATTTTTGTTCTGCACATGGGCGTGCGCGGTGCAGCATGTGCAACCGTCCTCTCGCAATTTGTCTCTGCTCTTTGGACGTTCCGATTTCTGACCGGTTCCAAAACACTGCTGCGCATCCGCAGGCAGCACCTGCATCTGCAAAAGCAGCGCGTACAAAAAATTCTGACGCTGGGACTCGCCGGATTCACGATGAACGTCACAAACAGCCTTGTGCAGGTCGCCTGCAACAGCACGCTGCAAATCTTCGGCGGAGATTTGTACGTCGGCGTCATGACCGTGCTCAACTCCGTGCGGGAGATTATCATGCTTCCGGTCAACGGCGTCACAAGCAGCGCGCAGCCGGTCATCAGCTTCAATTATGGCGCCGCTCTGCTGGAACGTGTCCGCAAGGCAATTGTGTTCTTGACGGGGCTGTTGACCGCCTATTCCTTGCTTGCATGGGGACTGGTCTCTCTGTTCCCTCACTTTTTTCTCTCCATCTTCAATACAGACCCGAACTTGCTCGCCGTCGGTGTGCCGTCGATGCATTTGTATTTCTTCGGGTTCTGCTTCATGGCGCTTCAGTTTTCTGCCCAATCGGTTTTCACCGCGCTGGGCAAATCGCATCAGGCAATTTTCTTTTCCATCTTTCGAAAGGGCATCGTCGTCATTCCGCTGACGCTTCTCCTGCCGCACTTTGCAGGGCTTGGCGTCAACGGCGTCTTTCTTGCCGAGCCGATTTCCAATCTGCTCGGCGGTGCCGCCAGCTTTTCGACCATGTACCTGACCGTGTATCGCAAATTGAAAAAACAAGTCTGATTCAAAAAAGAATCAGACTTGTTCAGTGTGTCGGTCAGTTCTTCTGCGTTCGCTGTAGAGCGGTATTCTGTAAGCAGGTTTTGCGCCATACGCTTGATACCGGCAGGGGATACCTGCTGATACTTAGAGAGCTTTATCTGCCGCTTGGCTTCGTCCCGCTGCTTCTTCAGTCGTTCAATCTCAGATTCATAGCTTTCTGCACTGCGAGATTTTACAGAGTAGCGATTGCTTTTTGTGTCTTGATATGTTATACTTCATATGAATCCAAACATGGTTCCGTCTAACGGCACTTTTAAGTTGTCGCAGACGTGGAACCATGTGCGGGTTCTTTTTTTGTCCTCATTTAAGTACAGTACACTGTCGTCTGTGATTTGTTTTGCAAAATCACTGCGGGCATGAATTGTTCGTATATTGGAAATCAGATTACTTCCCGAACGATCCAATTTCATAACAATGCCCACAACAACAGGTGTTCCATTTTCAATTCTGAGGTTCCCGTAAACATTAACTGTAATAGAACAACGTTGTCCTGCTCCCGTGCTTTCCGTGCGGAACACCGAGAAGTCTGCATCCGTTTGGTGATACATTACCTTTGGTGTACCGTCCGAATTGACAATCTTGCTGGCACGCAGCGGGTTATTTTGCCAATCGCCAAACCATTGCATAAATTGCTTTGTTTGCGTCTGATTCTCCACACGAAGATTGACTTTTTCGGAAACCTGATGTAAAATAATTTCAGAAGAGGCTGCCGCTTTGGTAGGCTGGTTTGGGAATTGGACCCTCTCCGCTACCTTAGCCACAGCCTCATTTTTTGTATCCAGATAAAAAATGCCAATCTGAACAAGTCTGATTCAAAAAAGAATCAGACTTGTTTTTGTTTACAGCTCTATGACATCCAAATCGTCCGGCACATACAGGTTGCCGCTAAAATACGGCTGTCCTTCCGCCGTATACAGCTCCCGCCGGCGTGTGATGTTTTTATCCTCGGTATGATACAATACCAAATTTTTCACGCTCAGCTTTTCCGCTGTCTGGCAGGCATCCTTTGCCGTGGAATGGCTTTTTTCATACGGATGAAAAATATCCGCCTGTGCATCCAGACAAAACGCCTCGTGCAGCAGCCAATCACTGTTCTGTGCATAGTTTTCTTCACAGTCCCGATACGGCTCATCGCCGCAGCAGGTCAAACGCTTTCCATCCGGAAGTGTCATGCGAAATCCAAACTGTTTTGCCTTTGTAGACTGAATATCAAAAAACGTGACGGCATTGCCCTGAATCTCTCGGGTTTCTCCGTCCGCAACAGCAATCAAATGCACACGGTCACCGATGTATTTGGTCTGCTTTTTGCCCAAAAGCATATGTGCAACTTGGTTTACCTGCTCTATCACCTCTGCATGGCCGTAAATCCGCGCCTCTCCGTGATAGACACCCTTCTGCATATTCTGGCAGATAACACGAATCATCCAGATGACGCCCATAAAGTGATCGACGTGCTTGTGTGTCAAAAACAAATCGTGAATGGCGTTGACATCAATCTCCGCCCGCTTGAGCTGACGCAAAACGGTATTTCCGCCGCCCGCATCTATCATAAAGTGCTTTTCTCCTTCACTGAGCACAAAGCAGGTATTATAACATTCCGTCACCAGCGCATTGCCGGTTCCCAACAGGGTCAATTTCATGTGCTTGTTCTCCTCGTCATAATTTCTTCTGTATTATACGGAAAAAAGCGCGTGTTGTAAAGCACATGGCACAGAATGCCGTGATGTTCTCTCGTTGTCAGGATGCCGATTCTCTTGTCAGAATATGAATCCAGCGGTACGATTTCGCACGCAGGTAAATAATCGGGCACTTTCCAATCTGATCCATTTTCAAGCAGAAAAACACAACAGCAGGCGGAAACCGAAACACAAACGCCGACAAATACGCACACGGCAGGCAAATCAGCCACGTCCAAATATTGTTGTTTATCATAGAGAACCGCGTATCACCGCCCGCGCGCAGAAATCCGCTGTCAGTCGCCATCTGATAGCATGTGCCGACTGTAGTAATCGCCAAAACCGTGATAAACTGCTTGGTCAGCTGCGCCGCTCTCGGCGTAAGGGTATCATAAATATGCAGAATCGGGAACTGCGCCAAAAACAGGATGATACCGGTCACAATGCCGATTCCCACAAACAGAATCTGCAAGGTGTGCAGCAGCGGCTGAATCGCCTGTTTCGGCTGTTTCTCGTTCTCGCCCAGCGTCTTTCCGGTCAAAATGGCCGCGGCACTCGCCGCACCATAGCCAACAACCGAAATGATTTGGTACACAATCACAGAAATCGAATTTGCCGGAAGCACGGACGCGGCATCGTCCATATTGCCGATAATCGCCGTCTGCGCGATGGAATTAAAGCCCCACAGCGCCTGCGTGATGAGCAGCGGGAGCGATACCTGCACATAGTCGCGCATATATCGCGTGTCGATGCACACCAGTTTTTTGAGATTGAGATTGAGCGCATGCTCTTTGTACTTGAGGAACCAAATCACAATGAGCAGCTCCACAGTGCGGGAAATGAGCGTTGCAATCGCGGCGCCGCGGGCACCCAATTCCGGAAAGCCCAAGCGGCCGTATATGAGCAGACTGTTGAGCACAATATTGATGCACAGCGTCGAACCCGCTATCATATATCCGATTTTTACAATGCCAATCGAGCGCAGGGAGCTGGCCAGCATATTGGTTCCCGCAAATATCACATAGGTGAAGCAGATGACCTGTAAATAGTCCAACGCCTGCGCGGCAACTGCGGCATCGTTGGTCATCAGACCGATGAGCTGCCGCGGAGCCAGCAGCGCAGCCAAAAACATCAGCAGCGCCAAGCCGCAGCCAAACCGCAACCCGCAGCCGATGATGCTCGGAATCGGCTTCAACTCCTTTTTGCCCCAGTATCGTGCGCCGAGCACCACGATGCCCTCGCTGACGCCGACAACCAGCATCTGCAAAAAGAACTGATACTGATTGCACAGCGATACGCCGGACAGCGCATTCTGGGAATACCGTCCAATCATGATGTTGTCCGCCAGATTGACCGAATACGTCAGCAGGTTTTGCAGGGCAATGCTCGCTGTCAGTCCGGCAAAGGATTTATAAAATCTCTTATCTCGAATCATGCATGATTCTCCTCACTTTCCTGTGATTTTTTTCTAATTTTCACCAATTTGCGCAAATTTTCCGTTGTGTTGCTTCTATTATACGCATGTTTGAACAAATTGCAATGCATTTTTCCGCCCAATCGTTTTGATTTTATGCTGTAAAAATGATATACTGGAGAAAAGGAGAGAACGTTATGGGAAAATGTACAGAACCCGGTGTTTTGCTGCAATCGGACCGTTACTTTAACACGCCCAGTGCTGCCGCCGGAAAACTATTTTATTATATTACACGCTGCGGGCATTACTACTGCTCGTCGGAATACGATTTTCGGGATGACTGCGATGTGGCACAGCTACCCAGCCATCGCAACTCCACACTGTATTACGTCTGTTCCGGCCGTTTGCACATCGAAAACGCCGGCGTGTGCAGCACCGTCCGAGCCGGACAAATTGCCTTGATTGACTGCACGCTCCCGCACCGTTTTCACGCGCTGGAGCTGAGCGAAACGCTGTGGATGCACATTGAGGGATGCAACACCAAGGAATTTTTTTCCTACATCCGCAGCACAGACCCCCATCGCCTTGCTTTTACGCCGCCGTCATCGACCAGTACGAAAAATGCGATGATGCAGCTCATCCACAACTTTCGCCTGCCCGGACGCATGAGCGAGACCGAGCAGTCCCAGCGCATTCACCGACTGCTGTGTGAGCTGATCGTGCTGCCCAGCACAGCGCTTCCGCCTTCTGGCGAAGATCCGGTATCTCAAGTTGTGGATTTTATCACCCAGCATTTATTTGAAGATATTTCTGTGGCGGACATTGCGGCCTCTGTCAGTCTGAGTCCCTCTCACCTGTCTCGACTGTTTAAAATGCAGACCGGATTCTCTCCGCACGAATTTATCACGCTGCGCCGCATTGACGCCGCCAAAGAACTGCTGCTGACAACCGATCTTTCCATCAAGCAGATTGCCTATCAGGTCGGCTATCACAGCGAAGCGAATTTTATCACCTCTTTTTCCGGAAAGTCCGGCATCACGCCAGCTGCCTTCCGCAAAAATCCAGTCTGACCAGAAGGGAGCGCTTTTTTATGCCTGATCTGATTCTCGCCGGAGCGGCCATCGTGGATGTGCCCGTTGTTCCGGCAGATGCTTCTGTTTTTTCCCGCGTATCCACCCCCGCCGAACACATCATGCTGACAACCGGCGGAGATGCCATGAACGAAGCCATGGTGCTGTCGCGTCTCGGCAAACAGGTGCGGCTCATCACGCGCATCGGAACCGATGACGCCGGTCGGTACATCAAACAAACGTGTACACAAGCCGGTATTGACACGTCGCACTTTCTTGAGTTGGACGAACTTGCCACCGGCGTCAACGTCGTGTTGGTCGATGCATCCGGTGAACGCCGCTTCTTCACCAATCCGCATGGCAGCCTGCGCGCGCTGGAAGCGCAGGACATCACGCCGCAGGCCGTGCGCGGCGCCTCTATCTTTTGTTTCGCAAGCATCTTTGTGTTTCCGAAAATCAATCCGGAGCAGCTCGCCCAGCTATTTGCGCGCATCCGAAAGCAGGGCTTGCTCGTGTGCGCCGACATGACCCTGCCCAAGCACGGCGAACGCCTGCCGGAGATGGCACCGACATTCGCTCAGCTGGATTATTTGTTCGCCAACGAAGCCGAAGCGGGTTCTGTGACGGAGGAATCCTATCCTGTGCGTATGGCAGATCGTCTGATTTCCGCCGGTGCGCGCCATGTCATCATCAAATTGGGTGCAAACGGCTGCCTGCTCGCGGATCAAACGGGTCTGCGCGTGCGGGTTCCCGCCTGTCCGGACACGCATTGTATTGATACGACAGGTGCAGGCGACACATTCGCCGCCGGTTTCTTTGCCGGTCTGCTGGACGGACGTGATTTTATCGACTGTGCCCGTTTTGCCAACGCCGCTGCTTCCGTGTCCGTCGAAGCTGTGGGAGCCTCGACCGGCGTGCGCAGCATGGAACAGGTTTTGCAGCGATATCACGCAGCATATCCACGGTAAATTTCCAATTTATTCACACATTTCTTATGCAGTATGCTATACTAGTAGCTGTAACACATATGCTCAAAAAAATAGGGAGAGACGATACATATGAGCTTTTTCAGTCAATTGAAAGACGAAATGCACGACAAGAACATTGACAAGACCAAGCTGCACGATTTGACCGCTGATTTGCCGGAACAACAGGTACAGGGGCCGGATGTACAGCCCGCACAGCCCAAGCAGCCGGATGTCGATCCGGATTTTCCCGATCATCCGGATTATATCGCTTTAAAGCCCAGACTGACGGAAGTCACGCTGTGGAATATGCCCGCGCTGCGCTTTTATCTGACGCTGATTTTTTTCTGTGTCGGCATGATCGCCTACGGCATCATCAATCAGGTCTTTGACCTCGGCATGACCAAGGGCGCTGTCGGCTGGTGGCAAATTATCGGCGCCGCTGCCGGTTTCTTAATCAGCCGCGAGTATGCGGAGCCGCATCTGCGCATTCCGTTCTCCAAGGGCACATACGCGCAGAAGAAAAAGGCTGTGGATGCCTATCTCGCAGAAATGGAAGCGCTGGACAAGCACATCGAAAACCTGCAAAAGATGCAGGGCGTCGCAAAGGAGCCGGAGCCGCAGACATTGGAAACCGTTCCGCTGGATAAAGAACAATAAAAAAAGATTCCGTCCCCCATTCGGACGGAATCTTTTTTTATGATCTGCGGATTAAGAGAGAGAGGCTATTCTCACAACAACAAGGAAAGGAGAGATAGAGAGATAAGAAGAATAGCAATCCCAGACCATACAATATAGTAAAAAAAGTAGAAAAGGAAGGTAAAATAAAAATGAAAAAAACATTTTTGTTAAGAGGTTTCTGTGTTCGTTTCGTTCCTCTCAACAATTCTTATTATAGTCATTTACAACAAAAATGCAACCTTGAAATTGTTCAAAGTTCCCAATCAAAATTCGACAGTATTTGTAACAAATGCATACCGTGCCAAATACGCAGGCAAAAATTCAGGTGCTGTCTGTAACAATACACCAAATGCACGCGAAAAACTGGTGGGAACAACCGGAAAAATGCAAGAAAACAGGGGATTTCTCCCCTGTTTTTTGTATCATTTCGCAGTGCGCCGTTTTTGGTTCATGCAGGAAATTTTCTTGCGCCCGTCAAAACTGTGTAACATGCTGCTTCGTGTAAATGGATGCATTGCGGTTGCAGGCAAACGAGACGGCGCACACGATAAAAAAGTATGGCAAATTCGACATGCCGAACACCTCTGCGCCGATGAGCACAGGTGCCAACATGGTATTTGTCGCGCTGCCAAACACTGCCGCATATCCCAGCGCGGCGGTCAGCTGCACTGGCAAGCCGACTATCCCCGACAGCAGCACGCCCAGCGTCGCACCGATGGAAAACAGCGGCGTCACCTCGCCGCCCTGATAGCCCGCCGCCAGCGTGCCAATGGTCAGCGCCAGTTTGAGCAGCCAGTCATAGCTGTACACGGTTTCTCCGGAAAAGCAGGCGGAAATCAAATTGGTTCCCAATCCGCAATACCGCCCCGTGTGCAGCAACAGCAGCAGCGCACTCAGGCAGGCGCCCATGACCGCAATGCGCACCAGCGGCTGCGGAAGCGCACGCGCCGCCAGTGCTTTCGCCTGCCGCAGTCCCCATGCAAACACGCCGCCTGTCAGACCAAACAGCACGCCGAGCACCGCCAATTTGCCCAACAGCGGCAAATCCATCGAAAGCTTTGCCGAAACATCTACAGAAAATTTTTCCAATCCCAATGCGCTGGAAACCCAGCACGCCGTAAACGAGGCGGTCACCGCCGGAACCAGCGCAGACAGTGCCAGACTGCCCACAGACAGCACTTCGATGGCAAACAGTGTTGCGGCAATCGGCGTCTGAAACAGACCGGAAAAACCCGCCGCCATGCCAGTGATGAGAAAAATTCGCGCGGCATCCGGAATATATGCTTCCAGCCGCTTGCCAAAGCTGTGCGAGAGCGCAGCGCCGAGCTGGACGGCAACGCCTTCCCTGCCCGCACTGCCGCCGAACAGATGCGTCAGCCATGTACTGACCATGACAAACGGAACCAACCGAAGTGGGATATTGCTTTCTTTTCCGTGTCCGACCTCGAACACAAGGGACATGCCTTTGCCGCTGATGCCGCCATATTTGGCATACGCCCACACGATTGCCACGCCAATCGGCGCCAGAAATAACAGCAGCGGCATGATATGCGCCGCACGGACGGCGCTGACAGCCAGCAGCACGCGCCCAAACAGCACATCCACTGCACCGATTGCCGCACCGATGGGAATACCCAGCACACCGAGCAGCAGCAGCACGCCGTACTCCCGTCCGATCGTTTTTACATTCATATGACTCCTCCTAGCACAAAAAAGGGACATCACAGCATGTGATGCCCCTCTTTTATATATTGGCAAAAGCGAATTAGTTGTTAATCAGCTTGTCGCTCTCGTTGTTCCAGCTATACAGCTTGCGGATTTCCTTACCAACGGTCTCGGACGGATGCTCAGCAGCCAGCTTGCGCATAGCCTTGAAGTGTACCTGACGGCCAGCCGGGCTCATGTCAAGCAGGAATTCCTTTGCGAAGGAACCGTCCTGAATGTCGGTCAGAACCTGCTTCATAGCCTTCTTGGTCTCCTCGGTAACGATCTTCGGACCGGTTACGTAGTCGCCGTACTCAGCGGTGTTGGAGATGGAGTATCTCATGCCCTCGAAACCGGACTGGTAAATCAGGTCAACGATCAGCTTCATCTCATGGATGCACTCGAAGTAAGCGTTTCTCGGATCGTAGCCAGCCTCGCACAGAGTCTCGAAGCCTGCCTGCATCAGCGCGCAAACGCCGCCGCACAGAACTGCCTGCTCGCCGAACAGGTCGGTCTCGGTCTCGGTACGGAAGGTGGTCTCCAGAACGCCAGCTCTTGCGCCGCCGATGCCAGCAGCGTATGCCAGAGCCATGTCCTGTGCCTTGCCGGTAGCATCCTGGTATACAGCTACCAGGCACGGAGTGCCCTTGCCAGCCTGATACTCAGAACGAACGGTATGACCCGGAGCCTTCGGAGCGATCATGGTAACGTCAACGAACTTCGGCGGTACGATGCAGCCGTAGTGGATGTTGAAGCCATGAGCGAACATCAGCATGTTGCCCTCTTCCAGGTTCGGCTCGATGTCCTTCTTGTACATATCAGCCTGCTTCTCATCGTTGATCAGGATCATGATGATGTCAGCCATCTTTGCAGCTTCAGCGGTGTTGTATACCTTGAAGCCCTGTGCCTCAGCCTTAGCCTTGGACTTGCTGCCTTCGTACAGACCAATGATAACGTTGCAGCCGGAATCTCTCAGGTTCAGTGCGTGTGCATGACCCTGGCTGCCGTAGCCGATGACAGCGATGGTCTTGCCATCCAGAAGAGACAGGTTACAATCGGATTCGTAGAAAATCTTTGCTTTTGCCATGATAATTACCTCCAAAGAGTTGTCATACAATTCGCTTTACGTTGTCATACAACTCATTCTTTAACTGTGATTTATTATACTCTAGCTGTCCTCTCCTGTCAACATTTTTTTCAAAATATTTTGTACAAAAGAGAGTAAATAATTTTAGGCACTTTTATATACTAGGGACGCTCCGGCAGCTGCTCATTCCAAACGGCGTGGTGCAGGTGAATGCGAACGGCGCTGCGCATGGCCTCTGCATCGCGCTTCTGCAAAAACTCCATAATCAAAATATGGTCTTTAAATGCGTCCTCTGCGATCACTTCGTAGTCAAATTGAAACGAAAACGTCTGTTCAATGGTCTGTGTCAGCATCGGCACGAACTGGCTGAGGAAGTCGTTGTGCGCCGCGCGGATAATGGCCCCGTGGAACATGTTTTCCGACTCGATGCGCTTTTTTCCGGTCGGGTTGCCCTTGAGCTGTTCCTGACAAATGCGCCCCAGCTCCAAGATGTGTTGAATTTCCTCATCACTCGCCCGCCGGCACGCAAGCGCCGCCGCTTCCGGCTCGAAAATCATGCGCGCCTCGTACAAATCGCGCAAGGTAATTTTGGTATCGGTCAGCGCGCCCAATCCCAGCAGTTCCGGATCTGCGTACTGATTGATTTGATCCGACACGAATGTGCCCTTTCCGCGCCGGACAACCAGCAGTCCCTCTGAGGTCAGAATCCGGATGGCTTCGCGCAGGGTTGTGCGGCTGATGCCCAGTTGTTCCGACAAGTCATTTTCATTGGGCAGCTTTTCCCCGAAATGAAATTTCTTTTGTTTGACGATCATATGACGCAGCCGATCCGCTGTGCGCTGCGTGAGTGTATTGTTCTTCATGACATATTCTTCCTTATGTTGGCATATTCCTTATCATACCACTTTTTCAGAAGAAATCAATAGAGAACTGCTTCCAGCGTCAGACCCTGCGGCGGCATGGTCACGCCCGCCTGCTGCCGATCCAAGCTGTCCAGAATCGCGGGCATGCTGTCCGGCGCGCGCTTCCCTTCTCCGACCTCTACGAGCGTTCCAATCAAGATTCTTACCATATTATATAAAAAGCCTGTTCCGATGACATCGAAGCAAATCTCCCGCGGCTTGCGCGTAATCGTAATCTGTGTAATCGTGCGCACCGTAGACTTTTTAAACCGTTTGTTTACCGAGGACAGGGCGCGGAAATCATGCGTGCCTATCAAATACGCTGCCGCCCGCTGCATGGCCTCGACATCCAAGCGCTGCTCCCACGCACAGACATACTGTCTTGCAAAGACATCCGGCACGCCGCCGTCGCACAGGCGATAGCGATAGTGCTTGCCCTTGGCGTTGAGCCGCGCATGAAACCGCTCCGGTGCTTGTTCGCACGCCGTCACCGCAATATCCTGCGGCAGATAGTGGTTTAACAGCTCTTGGATCTCCTGCGCGGTCTTATCCGTGCGGATTTTGACATTGGCAACCTGTGCCCGCGCATGGACACCGGCGTCGGTTCTGCCCGCACCGTTGATTTCCACCGCATGACCTGTCATGCGGCTGAGAATCTGTTCAATTTTTCCCTGAATGGTATTGTCGGTATTTCCCTGCCGCTGCCAGCCGCTGTACCGCCTGCCGTCGTATTCTATCGTCAATCGAAAATTCGTCACGTTGGGTTCTCCTTCGCGTTTTTTCTTGTTTAACCTTACCATGAATGCGCAGAAAATGCAACAGACGATGCATTTTCTCCGTCCTTTTCATACAATTTCTGCGTTTTTTCTGCTGTTTTCTCCGGTTATTAAAAATATTTTGAAAGATGCTTGCTTTTTTCTTGCAAATGCGGTATAATAAAGGTGATTTAAATACCGCGTAACAGCAGATAGACAAAGACGTCTCGTTCCCGTCTTTGTCTATCTTTTTTCTTTTTCGCAAGGTTTCTGCTTGATGCGGTATGATAAGAAGGGAGTCAAACATTATGGAAACATTCTCCAACATCGTTTCAGCTGTAGACAGCTTCGTGTGGGGACCGGTCATGCTGGTGCTTCTCGTGGGAACCGGCATTTTCCTAACCGTTCGCATCGGATTCGCAACTTGGCGCAATCTGCCGTATGCTCTGCATTCGGTGTTCAGCAAAGATGCGCGCGGCACGCACCGCGGCACCGGTGATATTTCTCCGTTCGCCGCACTGATGACGGCACTCGCCGCCACCATCGGCACCGGCAACATCGTGGGCGTTGCCACCGCATTGGTCAGCGGCGGCCCCGGTGCGCTGGTCTGGATGGAAATTTCCGCTATTTTTGGTCTGACCAGCAAATTCTCTGAATGCATGCTTGCCATCAAGTACCGCACGACCAATGACGCGGGCGAAATGCTCGGCGGCCCGATGACCACCATGAAGCGCGGTCTCAAAAACAAGACCTTTGGTGCCGTGCTGGCGATGCTGTTCGCCATCTTCGCCGTCATCGCATCGTTCGGCATCGGCAACATGACGCAGGCAAATTCTATTTCTACCGCGCTGAACAGCACGTTCCACGTGCCGGAGTGGCTTGTCGGTCTCATCATTGCCGTTTTGGTTTTGGTCATTCTGCTCGGCGGCATCACTCGTCTGTCCAAGGTATCCTCTGTCATTGTTCCGGTTATGGCGGTCTTTTATTTGATTTTCGGCCTCATTGTCATCCTCGGCAACATCACCGCTGTTCCAAGCGCTGTTGTTCTCATGTTCAAGTGTGCATTCAGCCCGGACGCTGTCGCAGGCGGCGTGCTTGGCACCATCACGTCCAGCATGATGAGCTCTATGCGTTACGGTGTCGCTCGCGGCTGCTTCTCCAATGAAGCCGGCATGGGCTCCGCAGCAATTACCGCTGCCGCTGCTACCACAGATGACCCGGTTCGTCAGGGCTACATCAACATGACCGGTACGTTCTTCGATACCATCGTGATCTGCACCATTACCGGTCTGGCTATTTGCTCTTCCGGCGTGCTCGGCATGACCGATGCATCCGGCGAGCTGGTTGTCGGTTCCGCACTGACCATTGAAGCCTTCCGCACGGTTCTCGGCACCTTCGGTGCTTGGATCGTCACGATTGGCATTGCGCTGTTCGCCTTTTCCACCATCCTTGGCTGGGAATATCACGGCGAAAAGGCACTGGAATACATTGTCAAGAAAAAATCCATCTGCATCGCTTACCGTGTTATCTTTTCAGCTGTCGCGTTTGTCGGTGCGACGATGTCTCTGGATCTCGTTTGGAACCTGTCGGATATTGCCAACGCACTGATGGCAGTTCCGAACCTGATTTGCATGCTGGCGCTGTCCGGCGTCATCGCAAAGGAAGTCAAGCGATTCCAGCCGACCATCAAGGCAGAACGCGAAGCGCGCAAAGCAGGCAACATTGTCTCTGCATCGGATTCTTCTGACGCAAGCAGCGCTTCCTAACTTTGCTTACACAAAACCAATCCTCTTTCCTTTTTCCTTCTGGAACGAACAAAGGCTGTCTCTCAATTGAGACAGCCTTTGTGTTATCGGAAAGACCTATTAGAACTTAAACACAGCTACGCCATAGCCCGGCAGCGGATAGCCAATCGAGTACGGCTGGCCATCGCACTCGGACGCTGTTGCCTGATAAATCACCGGCTCGGTATTTGCCGCGCCGCCGATTTCCGGCGCCTCCGTGCTCAAAATCTTGGTGTAGCGCTTTTTCTTCGGCACACCCACACGATAATCCGGACGATCTACCGGCGTGAAGTTGATGACAAACAGCAGATTGTTTCGCTTGCTCGGCGAATAGCGAACAAAGCTGAAAATGCTGCGGTCACCATCGTTCGCATTGATCCACTGGAATCCGTCCCATGTATCATCCATGCCGTACAGTGCCGGATACTTGTTGTACATCGTCAGCAGCTGTCCAACATATTCCTTGAGTCCTTCGTGCCGCGGATCGTTGAGCGATGCCCAATCCAGCTCACGCGCCTCACTCCACTCACGGCGTTCGCCGAACTCCTGTCCCATGAACAGCAGCTTCTTGCCCGGATGACCCAGCATGAACGCATAAGCAGCCTTGAGATTGGCAAACTTCTGCTCATCGCTGCCCGGCATTTTTTCCAGCATGGATTTCTTCAGATGCACCACTTCATCGTGCGAGATGACGAGGATATAGTTCTCGCTGTACGCATAGGTCATCGAGAACGTCATCTTGTTGTGATTGTATTTGCGGAAGTACGGGTCGCACTTCTGATATTCCAGAAAATCATTCATCCAGCCCATGTTCCACTTGAGGTCAAAGCCAAGACCGCCGTCTTCCGGATCGCCTGTGACCATCGGCCATGCCGTGGATTCTTCCGCAATCATAACCGTGCCCGGCTTGCGCTGATGCACAATGGAATTGAGGTGACGGAAAAATTCAATCGCTTCCAAATTCTTATTTTCTCCGTACTTGTTGGCAACCCACTGGCCGTCCTGCTTGCCGTAATCGAGATACAGCATGGACGCTACAGCGTCAATGCGCAGGCCGTCGACATGGTATTCGGTCAGCCAATACAGCGCATTGGCAATCAGGAAATTCTTGACCTCGTTTCTGCCGTAGTCAAAAATCTTGGTGCCCCAATCTGGATGCTCGCCCTTCTTCGGGTCCGCATACTCATACAGCGCCTTGCCGTCAAAGTTTGCCAGACCGTGTTCGTCGCGCGGGAAATGTGCCGGAACCCAGTCCAGAATGACACCAATTTTATGCTTATGCAGATAATTGACGAAGTACATAAAGTCCTTCGGCGTGCCGTAGCGGGATGTCGGCGCATAGTATCCCGTGACCTGATAGCCCCAAGAGCCGTCAAACGGGTGCTCTGCGACGCCGATCAGCTCGACATGGGTATATCCCATCTCCTTGAGATAGGTAACCAGCTCCGGCGCCAGCTCGCGGAAGTTGTAAAATCCCGGATCATCCTCATTTTCCGGCGTGTGCTTTTTCCAAGAGCCCGGATGCATCTCATAAATTGCCATCGGCTCCTTCTGGAACTTGGACTGCGCGCGGTTGTCAATCCAACGATTGTCCGACCACTTAAATCCGTCAATCGAAGCGACCTTGGATGCGGTGCTCGGGCGCATCTCTGCGCTGAAGCCATACGGGTCACTCTTGAGAATCGTCTTGCCATCCTGACCGGTCACGGCATATTTATACAGCGCACCTTCCTTCATGCCCGGCACGAACAATTCATGAATACCGAGCGGCTCCAGACGCGTCATCGGGTTCGCTTCGCGATCCCAGCCGTTAAAATCGCCGACCAAACATACGCGCGCGGCATCCGGTGCCCAAACGGCAAAATACACACCCTTCTTGCCCCTTTTCATGGCAACGTGTGCGCCCAACTTTTTGTAAATTTCATAATGTACGCCCTGACCGAACAGATACTGGTCAAATTCCGTGATAAACGGCTGTGCTTCCGGCTTCTTCGCGGTCTTCGGGGTACGAGGTCTCGCTGCTTTCTTCTCCATTATGTTTCTCTCCTTTTTCCAATGCCGCCGTATGTTTTTCATTTCACTATTTTTCCTGTTCTTTTGGCGGTTTGGGAGGTTGCTATCTTTAGTATAATATAATTTTCCGGATTTGTAAATTATAAACAAAGAAATTTCCCGAACAACACAGGAAATCATTCAAAATTTCTCCACAAATTTCGATAATTTGTATAATATTTTGACAAACTGCAGAAGGGCTTTTCTTTTTGCACTTTTTGCGGTATCCTAGAGAAGAACAACAATGTATGATATTTGTAATAATGAGGTATTTACTATGGACACGACTTACTCGTATCTGCACCGCGTGCAGTATTATGAAACCGACGGCATGCGCATCGTGCACCATGCCAACTACATTCACTGGATGGAAGAAGCGCGCATTGCGTATATGGAGGAGGCCGGCTACGGCTACGACCGCATGGAAGCGGACGGCATCGCCATTCCGGTTCTCGGCATTGACTGCCAATACAAATCCATGATGCGTTTTGGGCAGATCTGCCGCGTCCTTGTGCGCGTGACCAAGCTGACGCCGGTGCGCATGTCGCTCTCGTATGAATTTTACGATTCGGAAACCGACACACTGTGCGGCACGGCAACTTCCGACCATTGCTTCATCGGCAAAAACGGCAGACCGGTTTCGCTGAAAAAATATCTGCCAAACGCCTTTGACCTGTACAGCAAGCTGGTGTGGAAGCCGGAAACGCTGTAACGCAAAAATCCTGTATGATTTTTTCATCATACAGGATTTTTTCTCATTCAATTGGCTCTGACGCGAATGCCCTGTTCCTTACAGTACTGCCATGCATAGCTCTTTGGGGATGCGAGCACGGTCAGCTTGCCGTTGCCGAACAGTTTCTTGGGCTGCTCGCCAAAAGCATTGGCGCCAATCTCCCGCACAGAACTCGGAATGCGAACCGTGCGCAGGTGCTCACAGCGGTCAAATGCATGCGCGCCAATGCGGCGAGTTCCCTCCGGAATTACCATCGTTTCCAGACCGGCACAGCCATAAAAGGCGCGTTCGCGGATTTCTGTCAGCCGGAACGGCAAATCAAACTGTTTTAAGCCGATACAGCCGGCAAAGCAGTCCTCCGGAATGACGGCAAGCCGCAGCGAGACCTGCACAAACCGCAGCTGTTTGCAGTGCATAAATGCACCGGCGCCGAGGCGAATGCAGGAATCCGGCATGACTATTTTTTCCAGTCCGCTGCTGCTGAATGCGCGTTCCCCGATTGCGCGCACATGCTGCGGCAGGACGACCTGTCCCAATCCCTGACAGTTGATGCACAGCTTTTCCGGCAGTTCTGTCAGCGAATCCGGCAAATTCAGGGATGTCAAAGTTTTGCAGCCCGCAAACACGCTGCTCCCCAGCACATGAACGGTATCCGGCAGCTGACAGCGCGTCAATTTCGTACAGCCGGAAAAGGCATTTTGCTCGATTTCTGTCAATCCGCTGCCGCACCGCACTTCATGCAGGCTCGTACACTGGGCAAACGCTGCCGCACCGATGCGCTGCAGCCGCCCGCCGGTGTGAAGTGACGCCAAATCCCTGCGGCCCGTGAATGCGCGCTCCGCAACCGACAAATACTCGCGCAGCAGCAGGGTATTGAACGGAAACCACGACGCACGAATGCGCCACGCCGGCAGGCGCGCCGCCATGCGCGCAGACAGTATATCCGTTTGCACTTGCTGCTGCTTGGGCAGCAAATGCAGCAGTTCCGCGATGCTTCGCAGTTCGGTGGTCGAGGTCATCGCTTTTTCCAGCCGATACAGCAAGCCGGTCTGCGATTGCGGCACCAGTGCCGTCTGCTGCGGCTGCGGATATGCAAGCCGCTGCAGCGCATCGTACAGCTCCTGTGCCGACGCATAGCGGTCTTCCGGCCGATAGGCACACGCCTTCAAAATAACCTCTGAAAACGCCTCGTCCGCCTGTGCGGGCGGCGGCAGTGTTCCGCCGGACAGGCGCCGCGTGACCGCCTCCTCCCACTGTTCTTTGGGCATGTCGGCATGAAAAAACGGCAGATAGCCGTTATTCGCCAGCTGATACAGCACCAGTCCGAGACAATAAATATCCACGCGCGCATCATACGCATCCTGCCCGCTGCGGTGCAGCACCTCCGGTGCGACATATCGTTTGGTACCAATCGCTGTCTGCGCATGCAGTGTTCCGTGCAGCTGCTTGGCAATGCCAAAATCACCGAGCTTATAATCACCAAACGCATTGCGTAAAATATTATTGGGGTTGATGTCGCGGTGCAGAATGCCTTTCTGATGACAGCATATCAGTCCGCGGCTGAGATCGCGTCCCAGTTTCTGTACTTCCTGTATCGAGGACAATGTACCGCCATAATACCGCAGGCTTTGCCCGACGTTTTCCAGCAGCTCCATACGGATGAGCAGGTCATATCCGACCAGTCTGCCGTTTTCCCGAATTTCAAACACGGCGTGATCGTCCATATGCACGACATTGCTCAGGCCGCGCAGCTGCGCCAGCGTCTCAACCTCGCTCATTGCCTCCTCATATGCCGCGCTGCGCAGGTGCTCCGGCGCATCCAGCAAATTTTTATCGTCCGGCAAAATCTCAATGGCTTTGAGTGCCGCCGTGTACGTCACGCCGAATAGATTTTGATTTTCCACGCGGTACACTCTGCCATAGCTTCCGCACCCTATCTCGCCGCGCAGATACCATCCGCCGAAAAGCGGTTCATATTGATGCAATCGCTGCTCCAATCCCAGCATGACGCGTTCCCCCCTCTCTCGTTTCTATTCTGTAAAAATTATACCAAAGCTGTCAGATGGCGTCAATCATAGAACAAGGCAGAGAATACCGCGTACTCTCTGCCCCGTCTACTGTGGAATACAATATTTAATTTTCCCGCACAGCAACGTTGCGGTTTTACCCTTTTAGTATACCATATATACTTCTTTTTGTTAAGTAGGGATAGAAAATTTTATTGCTCCATCGGCCGGAGGATTTTTTTATTGATGCGCCACATAAACAGTGCGGACAGGCCAAGCGATGCGATTTCTGCAATCGGGAACGACCACCACACCATCGCTACATTTCCGGTCAAAGACAGCAGATATGCCGCCGGAAGCAGCACGATGAGCTGACGGCCAAACGAAACCAGCAGGCTGTACACGCCGTTTCCCAGCGCCTGAAAGACCGAGGATGCAATGATGCACAAACCGGCAACCAAATAGCTCCAAGACAAAATTCTCAGTGCCGGAATGCCCAATGTCATCATCTGTTCCGATGCGCTGAACATCGAGAGCAGCGGCCCCGGAATCACATGGAAGGCGGCAAAGCCAACCAGCATGATAATTTCCGCATAGGTCATCGCCAGCTTAATCGTCTTTTTGATGCGCGCCGGCTTGCACGCGCCGTAATTGTACGCGATAATTGGCACCATGCCGTTGTTCATGCCGAAAATCGGCATGAAGATAAACGACTGTAATTTGTAATACACGCCGAACACCGCCGTAGCCGTCGAAGTAAATGCAATCAAGATGCAGTTCATGCCGTAAACCATGACGGAAGAAATCGACATCATCAAAATAGACGGCACGCCTACCGCATAAATGCGGCGAATGATGTCTCCGCTCGGGCGGAATCCGCGGAAATCCAAATGAATATCCGGATTATATTTGAGATTGAAGAAAATTGCCAGACAGGCGGCGATAATCTGACCGATTACCGTTGCGATGGCTGCGCCTGCGATGCCGAGCTTCGGCGCCCCGCACAGACCGAAAATCAAAATCGGATCAAGAATAATATTGATGATGGCACCCAGTCCCTGTGTGCACATGGTAAAAATTGTGCGGCCGGTCGCCTGCAAAATGCGCTCAAAGGTCATCTGTACAAACAGACCAAAGGAAAAAACTGCGCAGATTTTCATGTAGGTCATACCGTACGCAATAATTTCCGGATTATCCGTCTGCGAACGAAAAAACAAACCGCATGCGAACAAGCCGAACAGCAGGAATATCAAATAGCTGCAAATTGCAAGAAACACACCGTTTCTCGCCGCACGATCTGCCTGCTCCTGCTGCTTCGCGCCCAGCGACCGCGACAGCAGCGCATTCATACCGACGCTAGTACCCGATGCGATAGCAATCATCAAATTCTGCACCGGAAACGCCAGCGAAACCGCCGTCAACGCGTTCTCACAGATGCGTGCCACGAAAATACTGTCCACGATGTTATACAGCGCCATGACCAGCATGGATACAATCATTGGCAGTGCCATCGTGATGAGCAGCTTATTGATCGGCATAACGCCCATCTTGTTTTCTTTTTGCATTTGTGCCATAAACAAACTCCTTTCGATTTTTAGGAAAGAAAGGCGATGACATCTCTGTCACCGCCCATTTTTTAGCATTCGTATTCGTCAATCTCGAAGCGATTGCCTACATCATAGCCGACATCCAGATATTCCATCACGGCCAGCGCTTCCCAGCAGTCACACAGCTTGACCTGCTGCACAATGTCCATCTTGTCCCACTGCGAGCGCGTACACAGCTTGCGTGTGCACGCAATGCTGTCTTTATAATTGGTGCGAATCCAGCGCTCCGGATCTTCCGTGCGAATTTCACACACCGCATTGCCCTTCGGATCTACAATCTGCATCGGCAAATCTTTTTTAAATCTGCCGGAAACAAAAATGCTCTTGAGCAGTCCGGCAAGCGATACCACGGAGGTAATCGTTTTTGTTGTCATACAAAGTCTCCTTGTCATCAGTACAGCTTATGTTTCTTGAGAAAGCGCCATGCAATCACGCAGGCGACAATGGACACGATGGCAGGAATAAAGCTGACTGCGCCGGGCAGATAAGACACATTCATGCCATAAAATCCAAATACCATATTCGGAATGGTCATAATCAAGGTGATAACCGTCAGTGCCTTCATGATGTCGTTCATGTTGTTGGATACAACCGAAGCATATGCCTCCATTGTGCCCGCCAAAATGGTGGAATAAATGCCCGACATCTCAATCGCCTGACGAATCTCAATCAGCGCATCCTCCAGCAAATCGCGGTCATCATCGTACAGCTTGAGGATACGGCCGCGCAGAACCTTCTCCATCGTCACTTCGTTGCCCTTTAACGAGGCGGAAAAGTAGACGAGAGATTTTTGCAAACCGAGCAGCTGCATCAGATCTTCATTTTCCTGACTGTCATACAATCGGCGTTCGATTTCATTGAAGCTGCGCTCAATGCGGTGCAAGTAATTCAAAAATCGACCTGCTACGCGCAGCAGCAGCTGAAACACAAACCGTGTGCGCATCGCGGTCTGAATGCCGCGCACAATCTTTCCGGACGCAATGTCACGGGTCACGCTGGTATCTTCCAGACATACCGTCACGACAACCTGATCTGACACGACAATTCCCATTGGCAGCGTGGCATACATCTGCACATCGCGCGTGATGCTGTCGCTCTCCTCTTCCACCGGAATATCTACAATCAGCAGTGCCTGATCATCTTCCAATTCCACACGGGAGGATTCTTCCGGGTCGAGCGCCGCGCGAACAAAGCCTGCATCCAACTCCTGCGAGGATATGACATCTTCCACCTCCGCGTTTGTCGGATTGATAAGATTGATCCAGCAGCCTGGACACGCACTGTCCAAACGAACAATCTTTCCCTGTTCGGACTTCAGATACTCAACCACAGCGCACACCTCCCTGTCAAATTTCATTCCGATGAAAAGCCCTTCCTCCGAAGAAGAAGGGCTGTTCTGTTCTATCTTGTTTTTACGCGAAAAAGCGCGAAGTTGTCAGCAAACCATTACTTGCTGCTGAAAATCTTCATGATATCTGCGAACGGATCATCCTCATCCAGAGACTGACCGTCTGCTACGCTGGCCTGTGCCTGAGACGGCTGTGCCTGCTGCGGCTGCATCGGAGCGACCGGAGAAGCCGAGAAGCTCTGTGCCGGTGCTGCAAACTGCTGCGCCGGAGCGGAGAACTGCTGTGCCGGTGCAGAGAACTGCTGTGCCGGTGCTGCAAAGGTCTGCGCGGTTCTCTTTGCATTGGAGAACATCGCGGAGCGATCCTGCTGCTGCTTGGTTGCCGGCGGATTGTCGAAGCCGGTTGCAATGACAACAACGCGAATCTCATCGTCTGCGTCCTCAGAAATAGATGCGCCGAAGATGATGTGTGCATCCGGATGTGCTGCTGCCTGAATCATGCTTGCAGCCTGCTCAATCTCATCCAGCTCGATGTCCTCGGAACCGATAACAGACAGGATGACACCGTGTGCGCCGTTGATGGAGCTTTCCAGCAGCGGAGACTGAATTGCCATCTTTGCAGCTTCCTCAGCCTTGTCCTTGCCGGCAGCAGAGCCAACGCCCATGTGTGCAAAGCCTGCGCCCTTCATGATGGAGGTAACATCGGCAAAGTCCAAGTTGATGAGGCCCGGAACGGTAATCAGTTCGGAGATCGAAGCCACTGCCTGATGCAGGACATTATCTGCAATTTCAAATGCGTTCTTGAAGCTGATCTTCTGATCGGAGACATACTTCAGGCGCTCGTTCGGGATAACGATCAGGGAGTCAACATTTTCCTTGAGCTGATCAATGCCTGCATTTGCCTGTTCCATGCGCTTCTTGCCTTCAAAACCAAACGGTCTGGTGACAACGCCGACAGTCAGAATGCCCATTTCCCGTGCGATCTGTGCGACAACCGGTGCACCGCCGGTACCCGTGCCGCCGCCCATGCCTGCGGTGATAAATACCATGTCAGCACCTTCCAGTGCCTTGTTGATATCCTCGCGGCTCTCTTCTGCTGCCTTGCGGCCGATCTCCGGACGGGAGCCTGCGCCCTGTCCCTTGGTCAGCTTGGTGCCAACCTGAATCTTTACAGAAGCCTCCGAACGATTCAGCGCCTGCTTGTCGGTATTGATTGCAATAAACTCAACACCCTGCAGACCGCTGGTGACCATGCGATTCACCGCGTTATTGCCGCCGCCGCCAACACCGATAACCTTGATGTTGACAACGGAATCGTAATCCATTTCAAACTCGAAACCCATGTTTGATCTCCTCCGTCGTTTTATATGAAGTAAATTTTATTTCGTCTCAAACCGAGGCGCCCGTCCCGCGGACAGGCACTTCGAATCCATTTTCTTCATTTTACCTCTTTCCCGCCGTTTTGGCAAGACAAGAAGGTGCATTCTTCAAAAAAAGTTCTTATTTTTAACCGAACCCCGCGCCGTGCGCATCAATCATTCGCCGCCTCTGCAGTGCTGTCGCCGTCCGACTCGCTGTTGCCGCCCGCACTGCTGTCGGTTTTGTTTTCCGAGCTGTCATCCGTGCCGGCCTGTTTGGTCGAGTTCGAGGAATCGTCCGTGCTGTCTGCATCGGTACTGTTCGCATCGGTACTGTTCGCGTCGGTGCTTTCTGCATCGGTGCTGTCTGCGGACTCTGTCTTGGTCTCGGCAGTCCCCGCAGCCTTATCCAGTTCTTCCTCCTTGATGACAACATCGGAAGTCGTATCCTCCGTCGGACGGTAACGCGCTTCCTTTTCGTCGGTCAAATCAATCACGCCGCTCTCCGGCAGGGATGGCTCTTTGAGAATCGCTTTGAGGAACTGAATTTTGTGTTCCAGATTGCTTTCCTCCAGTGCACCGAGTAAAATCGTATACCTTTTGTCATACGTCACGCGGACATCGTACGCCTTTTCCACATCAATTGTCTTGATGTGTTTCTTCATGCCGTACTGATCCGTCAGTTCCAGCAGCTTCATGACAGAAGCCGCCTTTCCATACTTGTCCTCATCAACGGTATCGCCGACATGCAGACCCTTCATCGGCACACCGGTCACTTTTGCCGTGCCCTTTGCGGCGGATTTTGTTTTTTCCAGCACCTTGCCGGACATATCCAAAATCAGATATTTTCCGTTCTGCTCGATAGACAGCGCCGCCGTGCGGTCACTCACCTCTATTTGCAGCGTACTCGGCAGCTTGCGGCGCAGCTTGACGGTGTCCAAATACGGATATTCGTCTTTCAAATCCGCTGCAATCTGCTTGGTATCCAGAAAGAACATATTGTCTCCCTGCTTGACGCCGGTTGACTTGATAAGCTGTTCGCTCGTATAGCGCGTATCGCCCGTCACATTGATTTTCGACACCTGAAAGAAAATCGTCGGCGCAAAGACAATGGCGAGCAATACCAGCACCGCAATGCCAATGCGCGAAATCATGCGTCTGCGCTTTTTCTTTTTCTGCCGTTCCACGATGGCGCGGCGGGAACGCGCGCCGGTGCGGGACGCACCGGATGAATGATACGGTTCGCGGCGCGGCGCTTGATTGCGGGAAGCGTTCTCCGTTCTGGACCGACGTTTTTTTGCATTGCGGCTGTTTCGCCTGCTGTTTCTCACTTTCGCGCAGCCTCCAGAATGTACTGATAGATTTTCTCACTGGAATCCAAAATCGCCATGGTCTTGGCGCAGCGTCCCATCTCGGCAAGCTTCTCATCATCCGCAAGCAAATCGGTCACTGCGTGATACAGCTTCTCCGGCGTGCACTCCGGCTCCGTGATAACCTGACAGGCACCCTTCTGCTCCAATGCGCGTGCATTCTTTTCCTGATGATTTTCCGCCACATACGGAGACGGCACAATGATAGACGGCTTGCCCAGAACGCACAGCTCGCCCAGCGTCGCTGCACCGGCGCGGCAAATCACAAGATCTGCTGCCGCCATGACATCTGCCATATCATAGATATACTCGCGCAGTTCAATGTTCGGATGCTTGTCCAAATCCACGCCTTTTTCCTTGATGCTGTCCGGCAGCCACTTGTACGCAGCGGTGCCCGTCGCATGAATATGCCGGAAGCTGTCGTGCTGGCTCTCCAGCTCAATAAAGCCTGCCATGTGCCGATTCATATACAGAGCGCCCAAGCTGCCCCAGAACGAAACGACCAATTTTTCATCATCCGCCAGCTTCATCTTCTTGCGTGCCTTTTCACGGTCTGCAAAAATGATTTCGCCGCGCACCGGTGCGCCGGTCAGGCGAATGTTCGGACGATTTTCCAGCAGCTCGCGCGTGTTCTCAAAACTGATGAGCACCCGATCCGCCTTCTTGGCACAGGACTTTGTCACAACGCCCGGGAAAGCATTGACTTCAAGCAAAACCGTCGGAATATGCAGCTGCTGGGCTGCATGAACCATCGGATAGCTCGCATAGCCGCCGCAGCCCACGACAACATCCGGCTGATATTCGCGCAAAATCTTCTTTGCCTTTGCGGTCGCAGTCAAAGACTTCTGCAGCGTGGCAATGTTGTACAGCACCGCAGACGGAGACATCGAACGCTTGAGGCCGCGCACGTCCACGGTATACAGCTTATAGCCCTCACGCGGCACCAGCTTGGATTCAATGCCCGTCGATGTTCCGGCGAAGCGAATTTCTACATCATTGCGGCGGGACTGTGCATATTTCGCAATGGCAAGACCCGGATTGACATGGCCGCCCGTGCCGCCGCCTGTAATAAGCAATTTCATATCAAGCTACCCCTTTTCTCCTCATCATTGTTTTTTGGATGGTGGAATGTTTCTTGAAATATTGAGTAAAATACCGATTTCCAGCATCTGCATGACAAGCGCCGTGCCGCCGTAGCTGAACATCGGAAGCGATGCGCCGGTTACCGGAAACAGACCGGTGACAACGGCGAGATTCAGCAAAATCTGAAATGCGAACTGCATCGTAATGCCGGTTGCGAGGAAGGCACCGAATCGGCTTCCTGCCCGTCTGGCAATGGAGAATCCGCGGTATACAAAAAACGCAAACAAGCCCAAAATCAGCGTCGCGCCGATAAAGCCCAGCTCTTCGCACACAACCGAAAAAATAAAATCGTTAAACGGCTCCGGCAAATACAAAAACTTCTGCCGGCTCTGCCCAAGGCCCAGACCAAACGGCCCGCCCGAACCAATCGCAATCAGCGACTGCACGATCTGATATCCCTTGTCGCGCGCATCGCTGAACGGGTCTAAAAATACCTTGAGACGGGAATGCACATGCGACAAGTTAAAATACGCCAGAACAACAATCGCGATACCTGCACCGGTCAGCGGAACCAAGAACCATACCTTCATGCCCGCCACGAACAAAATGGAAAACGCAACAACGGTGATAATCATTGCCGCGGACATGTGCGGCTCCAATGCCAGCAAGCCGATCAGCAGCGCAACCAGCAGCGCGTAAAACATCAAATCCTTGACGCGGTGCACGGATTTCGGATTCTTTGCCGCCAGCTTGGCGAACAAAATCATGACCGCCAGCTTGGCAATCTCGGACGGCTGAAAGCCGAACAGCCAGCGCTGGGAATTGTTCAGCGAGGTGCCAAGCGGCGTCAAAACGACAATCAGCAGGATGATGGACAACGCATACAGATGCAGCGCCCAGCGTTTGTACTTCCAGTACGGAATGCACGAGACGACATACATGAGCACCAGACCAACCGCCGCAAACATAGTCTGACGGATAAAATAATAAAACGGTCCGGTCGAGGAGCTGTAATATGCTTTCGGATAGCTGGCAGACAACAGGGCAATCAGACCGATTGCCAGCAGCATCACCGTCACGAGCAGCAACGGAGCATCTGCCCGTTTTTCTTTCTCTTGCTCATACCAGCCATACATCCGGCGGGTATATGAATTTTTCGAAAGAAGCGCTTGGAGTCTCTGTGCTTTCCGCGCCTTCTTTCTCCGTCTGTTCGTCTGTTTTTGCGGCGGGCGGGATGCCGTTCGGCTGACCGCCCGTGTGCTGCGCTTCTTCCCCGAAGCAAAGGCCATGGAAATCACCTCCGTCTTTCCGATTTCACGTGTAACTTCTTATAAATAATGCGGTGCGGTGCCAAAGTACGCCAGCACACACATCACAACCGTGATGCCGGCGAAAATCAGCACAATTTTCTTTTCACTCCAGCCGCACAGCTGAAAGTGATGATGAATCGGCGCCTTCTTGAAAATGCGCTTGCCCTGCATCTTCACATTGCCCTTGGCATCGCGTACCGGCTGGCCGTTTTCGTCCAGAACCGGCTTCTTGGTTGCCTTATAATAGGAAACCTGCAAAATATCCGACAGCGTCTCAATGACGTAAATCAGGCCGACAAACACAAGTGCAATCGGCTGATCGCAGGCAAAGGCAAGACCTGCAACGGCGCCGCCGAGGAACAGCGAACCGGTATCGCCCATGAACACCTTGGCCGGATTGAAATTAAAGATCAGGAAGGCAGCCAAACCGCCTGCCAGCGCCGAGGCGAATACAACAACCGGTGTATTGTTGGAAATGACGCCGATTACGATAAAATACACTGCAACCGGCAGCGTCACGCCTGCAGCGAGACCGTCCAGACCGTCGGTCAGATTGACTGCATTGTTGCAGCCGACCATGATAAATGCCGCGATGACAATGTACACCAGCCACGGGATGTTCAGCGAAACACCTGCGAACGGAATGTACAGGCTCGGCAGCAGATAGCCGCCCATGTGCAGGACGGACAGGAACACCAGCGCCAGCACCAGCTGCAGCGCAAATTTCTGTTTGGAGGTCAAGCCCTCATTTTCCGCCTTGCGAATTTTGGTGCGGTCATCAATAAAGCCGATGAGTCCGTAGCACAACGACAGCAGCAGTACGGTAAACGACTGAATCGAAATCGAACGCACGAGAATGACGTTGGAAAGAATTGTCACAAGCGTAATGCTGATGATGAACATAAATCCGCCCATGGTCGGCGTGTTCTGTTTGCCGGCATGTTCCGGCACATAGGACAGAATTTTCTGTCCGAAATTCATATTGTGTAAGTAGCGAATGAGCGCCGGTCCGATTGCTGCCGCAATGATAAACGATGCAATGACCGACACAGCGATAATGGTTGTCATGTACGATTTCCCTGACTTTCTCTTTTATTTTGCTCGGAACAACTCCAGAGCCTTTTCCATCTTCCAATAGCGGCTGCCCTTAAACAGCAGAGCATCTCCCTGCTTCACATCGCGCTTGAGTGCGCCGGCAATGCCCTCGTGCGAGTGCATGATGTGAATGTTCGCATCCGGCATGCCCGCTTCCAGTGCGCCGAGACGATAATCCTCTGCGCCGTCACCGTAAGCATACAGCACATCTGCGCACTTGGCAATGCTCTTGCCGCAGCGCTGATGCTCTGCCGCCGCAAAGCTGCCCAGCTCCCGCATGCCGCCGAGTACCGCGATGCGCTTGCCTGTGATTTTGAGCTGAGACAGCAGCTCCAGCGATGCATTGACGGCATCCGGACTCGCATTGTAGCACGAATCAATAATGGTGCAGCCGTTCTCCTGCGTGATGGTCTGGTGAATATCCTGAAATCCCTGAAGACCTGCCGCAATTTGCTCCGGCGAGAGCCCCAGACACAGACCGACACTGGCCGCCGCAAGGGCATTGTATACATTGTGTCTGCCAACTGTGCCGATGACCGCGTCAAAGCTGCCGTTTGGATGCACAATCGTCAGATTGATATGATCTCCCTCCTGCACGATATGCTGTGCGCGCACATCGCATGCCGGATTTTCGATGCCGAAATACAGGGTCTTTGCCGCGATGCGGTCTTTCTTGCACCACAGCAGCGGTTCATCTCCGTTGAGCACGGCCGTGCCGCCTTCCTGCAATCCCTCCAGAATTTCCATCTTGGCATCGCGGATGCCCTCACGGGAACCGAGAAATTCAATGTGTGCGGTGCCGATATTGGTAATGACGGCAACCGTCGGCTTTGCCTGCACCGTCATGCGGGAGATTTCTTTGAAATTGGACATGCCCATCTCGACAACTGCCGCTTGGGTCGATTGCTCCAAGCGGAACAGCGTCAGCGGCATTCCGATTTCATTGTTCAGATTTCCCTGCGTGTACAGCGTGCGGAACTTTTGTCCGACAACCGCCGCGGTCATCTCCTTGGTTGTCGTCTTGCCGACGGAGCCGGTGATGCCGACAACCGGAATATCAAACAGCGAACGATAGCCGCCCGCCAGCGCCAGCAGCGCCGCTCTGGTGTCCGGCACGCGAATGACCGGAACCGGCAGATCTACGTCTTTTTCCGACATGACGGCAGCGGCTTGCAGTTCTACCGCCTTTTGCAAAAAGTCATGGCCGTCAAATCGTTCGCCGCGAATCGGAATAAACAGGCTTCCAGCCGGAATAGAGCGGGAATCGGTAGAAATACCGGTAATCTGCGTGTTTCCGTCACCGACAACCGTACCGCCTGCAAATGCAGCCGCTTGTGCAGCCGTAATCATCTTCATATACTTTTCCCCTCTTATTTGATTTTTTACTTGCGATTTTTATTTGCGAAATACTGTGCGACAACCTCGCGCTCATCCAGATGATGCTTGACGTGGTTGATTTCCTGATACGTCTCATGACCCTTGCCCATCAGCACGATGGTGTCGCCGGTCTGCGCGATGTCCAGCGCGTGCCAAATGGCTTCCGGACGATTGACAATCACATCATACGGGGTCTTGGTGTCCTTCATTCCCTCCAGAATATCCTCAATGATTGCCTCCGGCTTCTCCGTGCGCGGGTTATCCGAAGTCACGATGCAGTAATCGGACAGCTTTGCCGCAATGGCGCCCATCTTCGGCCGCTTGGTGCGGTCGCGGTCGCCGCCGCAGCCAAACAGACCAATCACACGGCCCTTGGTGAATACGCGCGCTGCTTCCAGAACATTTTCTACGCCGTCCGGAGAATGGGCATAGTCGATGAGTACGATGTAATCGGTATCGGTCGGAACCACTTCCACACGACCCTTGACGCCGTGTGCTTTGTGCAGCGCGTCTGCCGCATCGGCAACCGACACGCCGAGTGCCTTCGCACAGGACAGCGCACACAGCGCATTGTATACGGTGAACTGTCCCGGAATACCCAGCTTCACCTCGGTTTTGCCCTCTGCACTCTCGCACACAAAGCCAATGCTGTCCGCATGCAGCTGAATATCTGCGGCGCGCAGGTCACAAGCTTCATGCTCACCATAGGACAGGAACGGACAAGCCTTCTGCTCCAGCATGAACTTACCTGCCGCATCGTCCAGATTGGTCACGCCAGTCTTGCTCTGATGGAACAGCAGCGCCTTGGCATCCCGATATGCTTCCATGGTCTTGTGGAAATCCAGATGATCCTGCGTCAGATTGGTGAACGCACCGACGGTAAATTCGATGCCGTATACGCGATCCAGCACCAGCGAATGCGAAGATACCTCCATGATGACATGGGTACAGCCCGCATCGCGCATCTGTGCGAACAGCTTGTGCAGTTCAAAAGATTCCGGCGTGGTGCGCTCGGTCGGCAGAATCTCATCGCCAATCATGTTCTGGTTGGTGCCGATGAGGCCGACTGTGTGACCCTGTGCCTCAAGAATGGTCTTGAGCAAATACGTCGTTGTGGTCTTGCCGTTGGTGCCGGTGATGCCGATCATGGTCATGCTGTCCGCCGGATGGTCAAAATAGTTGGCTGCCATCTGTGCCAGCGCGCGGCGAGACGAATCTACGCGGATATACGGCACCGAAATGCCGCCCTCCGGCACGTGTTCGAGCACAATTGCGCTTGCGCCCAGCTCAATCGCCTTGCCGATATACTTGTGACCATCGGTTTCATAGCCGGTGATTGCCACAAAGACGTCACCGTTCTGTACCTGACGGGAATCATATTTCAGCTCGCCAATTTCCATTCCGGCGTCCGCGGTCTGTTCCGCAATGTCGACGCCCTTGAGAATCTTTTCCAGTTTCATGTCTGTCTCCTTATTATTCCTGACTCGTTACGTTGTTGCCAAATGCTACCGTGACAACGGAGCCTCTTGCCGCTTCGCTGCCTGCTGCTGGGCTTTGCTGCACCGCAGCAGATGCGCCGGATGTTCTCCAGCTGGCAATGCCGTTTTGCTTCATATACAGTCCGACCTGCGCCAGCTCGGCACGCGCAGTTTCTACGCTCATGCCGCTGACATCCGGAACCTTTACTTTATCTGTCGGCTTCTTTTCGCCGCAATACAGCACAATTTTATTATCCGGCTGCACAGAGATGCCTGCTACCGGCAGCTGATCTGTGACCTTTTTGCCGTCACCCTTTACCGTGTAATCTACGCCCAATTCATCCAGCGCCTTCTTGGCGTCATCTACAGACTGTCCCGTCAGAGTCGGCACGGTAATCTCCTGCCGGTCTGCTTCTTCATCCGAATAAACAGCTTCTACGCCGAGATACGGCAAAATATCTTCAAAGATACGCGCAACAACCGGAGCTGCCACAGCGCCGCCGCCCTTGTTGTCGGTCTGCGGTTCATCGACCATGACGAGCACCGCATACTGCGGGTCATCCATCGGTGCCAGACCGATAAACGAGGCAATACGCAGCTTTTTATTGCTCTTCGGCTGTTTCTCAGACGTTGCCGTCTTGCCGCCAACGCGGTAGCCCGCAACATACGCGTTCTGACCGGTGCCCTGCGAAACAACGTTTTCCAGATAGTTATTCATTTTGTCGCTGATCTGCTTGGAAATCACCTGCCGCTTGACCTGTGTATCCATCGTCTGCTGAATATTGCCGTCAGAATCGACAATTTCGCGAACCACATGCGGCGTGACCAGCTTTCCGTCGTTGGCAACGGCGGAAACCATACACAGCTCCTGCAGTGGCGTAACCTGAAAGTTCTGACCGAACGACGCCGTCGCCAAATCCACTTCTCCCATGTTGTCAAAGAAAATACCGGTCGCTTCACCCGGCAGGTCAATGCCGGTCTTATCCATGAAGCCGTATGCTTCAAAATACTTGCGGAACATATCGGTTCCGATCAGCGCGCCGATGTCCATCATTGCCACGTTGCAGGAATTCGCCAGCGTATCCTTGAGCACCTGTGTGCCGTGACCGCCGTCCTTCCAGCAGTTAATGGTCTTATCTTTGACTCTCTTGGAGCCGCCGCAGGTAAAGGTGCTGTCGTCATTGACCAGCCCTTCCTCCAGCGCGGTGGACACGGTAAATACCTTAAATGTCGAGCCCGGCTCATAGGTATCGTTGAGCGCTTTGTTTCGCCAAAGATTCAGCAAAATTTCACTGTACTTTTTATCGTAGTCATCGCCGCTGAGATTGTTCAGCTCATTGAGCAGCGAGGTGTATTCCTCCGGAATCACGCGCGGATTGTTCAAATCAAAATCCGGCTTGGTGGACATCGCCAAGATCTCGCCGGTCTTGATGTCCATGACAATGCCGCAGACACCCTTTTTGGCGCTGGTCTGCGCCAGCACTTCTTCCAGATGCTTTTCCAGATAGTGCTGCACGCCCTCATCCAGCGTTGTCACAACGCCGTTGCCGTCTTTGGCAGCGACATATTTTTCATAGTCATACGGCATATCCGAGCCAAGTGCGTTGGTCGCTTTGACCACGCGGCCTGCCACGCCCTTGAGCACATCATTATATTGCAGCTCCAAGCCGTACAGACCCTGTCCGTCATCGTTCGTGAATCCGATGACCTGCGAGGCAAAATTGCCGTATTTATAATAGCGCTTGGAATCCTCCGTCGTGTTGACGCCGGAAAGCTTTTCATCGCTGAGTTTTTGCATCAATTCATCCGCAATATCCGCATCGACATGCCGTGCAATGCGCACATAGAACTGATCTCTCTGTATCTTTTTTAGGGTTTCGTCATAATCCAAATCCAGATACTTGGCAAGCAGCTTGGCAATGCGCTGCTGATACTTCAGGCACGCCGCTTCTTTCTCCTCATCGGTTGCCGGAATGGCTTTGCCCTTTTCGTCTCGTTTGACCTCAACCGACGCCAAGCCCTTTGTGCGAATATTCTTCGGAGAGACGCTGATTTCCTGCGTCGTCGCGCTGACAGCAAGCTCCGTCATATTGCGGTCATAAATCGAACCACGCATCGGCGTGATAATCAGGTCTTTGGTCTGATTTTCCGCCGCTTTGCTTTGATAAAAATTGGTGTTGATGACCTGCAAATACAGCAGGCGACCCGCCACGATGACAAAGCTCAGCACCGCAAAGATAAGAATCAAAACGCCAAGGCGAAAACGAATACCCTTATTTGTCTTGTTGGAATGTTTTCCAGCCATTCGTCCAATCTCCAATCAATCGTTCTGCGAAATACCCGCCTTTTAAGAATACCTTTGATTATATCACAACTGTGTATCAATTGCATCGTCAATATGACAAAAAACAGGGAGTCAGAAGGTTATTCACGCTTCTCACTCCCACCGTTTTATTATGTATATGATACATCAGCGTAAAAATGATAAAATCGCACTAAAGCTCTTTACAAAACTGGATGCCAGTTTTTCCACCCCGCTCGAGCCCTCGTTTACCTGTACCTGATCGTTCTTTTGCAGTTCAAGATATTCCTCCTGACTGCGGTCGAGCTTGACCAGCCCCAACACATTTTCCGCATAATTTTCTACTTGCGAAAGATCCACAGAGTTTTCCTTTTTCGCCTTAAGCGAAGTGCACTCGCTCTCCAGCTGTGCGAGCTGTGCCTGTTTATCCTCTACTTTCTTTGTCAGGTCCGTCACCTGTATGTATCCGACCACCGTGCCCACTGCGCCTGCCATGACAATGGCAATCATTGCCGCAAGCACCAGCTTTCGGATACGCTCGCGGCTGCGCCGGATACGTGCACGCTCTTTTTTGCGCGCCATCTTGCGCTGTTCCGCGGAATCTATTGGAATTGGCGTCTGATTCCGCCGAGTTTCTTTTGTCATACGAGTTCGCTCTCCCTTTTACTTTCTTGGCATTTTTTCACATACTCTCAATTTTGCGCTTCTCGCGCGGGGGTTTCGAGCGATTTCCTCCATAGACGGCAGCAGCGGCTTGCGCGCTACCAGTTTTACCTTTGCCTGTTTGCCGCACACGCACACCGGAAAGTCCTTCGGACAGGTGCAGCCCTGCGCTGCGCTGCGAAAGGCATTTTTTACAATGCGGTCTTCCAAGGAATGGAAGGTGATGACAGCCAATCTGCCGCCCGGCGCCAGCAGGTCAATGGAACGCTCCATCGCTTCCTGCACCGCTTTGAGCTCATCATTGACGGCAATGCGGATTGCCTGAAAGCTGCGCTTGGCCGGATGCTGCTTTTCGCGGCGCGCTGCCGGCGGCATGGCCTCTCGGATGATATCCGCCAGCTCCAGCGTCGTTTCTATCGGCTTTTGTTCCCGCGCGCGCTGGATGGCCGCCGCAATCTGCGGTGCATATCGCTCCTCGCCGTATTCCCAAAGAATGCGGCGAATCTCGTTGCGATCCCATTCGTTGACAACCTCGTATGCGGACAACGGCTGCTGCTGATCCATGCGCATGTCCAGCTTGGCGTCATGCATATACGAAAAGCCGCGCTCTGCAATGTCCAGCTGCGGAGAGGATACACCCAAATCAAACAGGATGCCGTCTACCTGCTCCACGCCGCACGAAGCAACCGCCGTGTCAATGTTCCGGAAGTCACTTTTTACCAGCGTCACACGGTCGCGCACCTCTGCCAAGCGTTTTTCCGCGTTGGCGAGTGCCATATCATCGCGGTCAATGGAGATCAGGCGGCCGCCCTCGGTCAAACGCTGTGCAATATGCAGCGAGTGTCCCGCTCCGCCCAGCGTCGCGTCTACATACACGCCGTCCGGACGAATGTTCAAGCTGTCGAGACACTCGGACAGCAAAATTGAAATATGCTGAAATTCCATTTTTTCGTCAGTCCTCCGTCTCAAAATCCCAGTTCTTCCATCGCCTGCGCGATGCTTTCACAGTCCAAATCATCGGTATAGGCGTTCCAACGCCGTGCATCCCAAAGTTCTGCCCGTTCTCCGACGCCGATGACAACAACATCGCGCTCCAAATTCGCATAGCTGCGAAGCGTGGTCGGAATAACGATGCGCCCCTGCCTGTCCACGGTCACATCCGCCGCCGAAGATAGGAAGAAGCGCTGCAGGCCTCGAGATTTTGACATAGGCAGCTGCCGGATTTTTTGCTCCAGCTCGTCCCATGCCTTCTGCGGATACAGAAACAAACATTCATCAAGACCTTTTGTCACGACAAAGCCGTCTCCGAGCTGCTCGCGCAGTTTAGCGGGGATAAACAAGCGGCCCTTTGCGTCCAAGGTATGCTGATATTCACCCTTCACGCCGACGCCCTCCCGCTCCGCAGTTGTGGTTTTGCGTGGGCTTTTCTCCCACTTGTTCCCACTATGGTTTTATTATACTTTCTGTAATCTTAAATTGCAAGGTTCTTCCGCATTTTTTTATAGGAATAGTGAGAGTTTTTTCTGTGATTTTGAACAGATTTTGAACTTTCGAACAAACGTTCGCTTTTCATTGGGAACTTCTTCAAATAGAAGAAGAAAAAAGCAGAAAACGGGGCGTGCCTGCCGTTTTCTGCTTCTCGTTTTCTATGCGATTTTTGCTGTTACTTCGGGCTTACCTGCTCGAACTGTGCGCGGCACTTGCGAATCTCCTCCAGCGACTGTACAGCACACGCTTCTGTCGCGTTGAGCTTCTCCGTGCAGTACTTGTTGACTGCCGCACGAACCTGCGCTGCCTGTTTCTCCGCGTTGGAAACGATTTCATTTGCCTGACGCTGTGCTTCCGCGATCATGGCGCTTTCGTTTACCGTCTTGCGGACGTAGTCCTCCGCCTTGCGGCGCAGTTCCTCTGCTTCCCTTTTGCTGGATTCTACCATTTCATTGCGCTTTTCCACGAGTGCGCGCGCCATTTCCAAATCCTTCGGCATATTGGTGCGAATCTCGTCCAGAATGTCCAGCGCCTTTTCCTGGTCGATCATACATTTGTCTGCGCTCAGCGGGACGCTGCGCGCTTCCTGAATCATATCATAGAGCGAATTGATGAGTTCTTCCAAAACAGCTACCATGCGAGTCCCTCCTGCTTGTCTTGATTGGCATTGTTATGCGTTGTTCTGATGTGTGCGATCGAGTTTTTTCAAAATATCCTCCCGAACTTCTTCTGAAACAAGCTCGCTGATGTCGCCGCCGTGGCGGGCAATATCACGCACAATGGTAGAGCTGAGAAACAGATACTTCTGATCGGTCATCAGAAATACCGTGTCAAGCTCTGTATTCAGCTTTTTATTGGCAAGCGCCATCTGAAATTCATATTCAAAGTCGGACACCGCGCGCAGTCCCTTGACGATTGCGCAGGCATTTTTCTCGCGCACATAGTCCGCGAGCAGTCCGCTGAAGCATTCCACCTCTACATTCGGCAAATCCACTGTCATGCGCTTGAGGAAATCAACTTTTTCCTCCATGGTGAAGGCGGAGGTTTTTTCTCCGTTAATCATCGCCGCAACAATCAGCTTATCAAATAATTTGGATGCGCGCTGAATAATGTCCAAGTGTCCGAGCGTGGCAGGGTCAAAGCTGCCAGGATATACTCCGATTCTCATACGTGTCCTTTCCGGCTGCTCTGTCAGAGTGCCTTAGCTGTTTTCTTCCTTCCGGCACATCGCCGTCAAGAAGATCGTGCCGTATTGATAAGTTTTCTGCACAGCAAAGGATTCTGGGCACTTGACGCTATCTTCCACGGAACTTTCACATATTATTATACCATCCGGCGACAAGATGTCAAACGATTCTACAGCTTTCAGCGCAGAATTTAACAGTTCTCCTCCGTATGGCGGATCCAGAAACAGCACGTCAAACTGCTGTCCCGCCAGACGCTGCAGCGCCTGCTGATAGGTCATATGCAAAACCTCGGCGCGATCCTCCACGCGGGCGGCGGCGATATTTTTTTTGATGACGCCGATCGCCTTAGGTGCCTGATCGACAAACACGGCACGCGCCGCGCCGCGGCTCAGCGCCTCAATGCCCATCTGACCGGTTCCCGCAAACAAATCCAGCATCGCCGCGTCATACAGCCGAAACTGTAAAATATTGAACACCGATTCTTTTACTTTATCCGTTGTCGGGCGGGTGTTTTTTCCCGGCACGGCATCCAGCATTCTGCCGCGCGCGCTTCCGCTGATGACTCTCATGTCTGCTCCTCCTGTTTGCTGTGAAAATAGTCATAGACTGCCTGCGCAGCTGTGTGCGGAACAGCAGCCTCTAATTCTTCTATCGTCGCCTCGCGCACGCGCTTCAAACTTTTAAACGTCTGCAGCAGCGCCGTGCGGCGTTTTTCTCCAATACCCGGAATCTGATCCAATTGCGAGCGCACCGCCTGCGACTGCCGCAGCGTGCGCTGATACGTGATGGCAAACCGGTGCACTTCCTCCTGCATTCTGCCGACCAGCGCAAAGACCGCCGGTGTCGTTGCAATGCTGAATTCCCGTCCGTCCGGCGCGACCAGACCGCGCGTCCGGTGGTGATCATCTTTGACCATGCCGAACACCGGTGTCTCGCAGCCAAACCGCTCCAGCACGCCCTTGGCAATGCGCACATGGCCGAGACCGCCGTCAATCATAAACACGCTGGGCAGCGGGGAAAACTTCTCGTCTCCGTCCTTCCAGCGCTGCATTCGCCGCGTCAGCATTTCTTCCATCGCCTTGTAGTCATCCTGCCCGTCTGCCACCGATTCAATACGGAATCGGCGGTATCGGCTGCGTTTGGGCTGTCCGTTTTCAAAGACAATCATGGAGCCGACGGTATTGGTTCCGGCAAGGTTGGAAATATCATACGCTTCAAATGTCGTGGGCGTCTGCGGCAGTCCCATCATGCTGCCGAACAATTCCAGAGATTTTTGTCTGCGCTGTCCTGTGGTCTCCGAGCGAGCAATTTCCTCCCGCGCATTTTTTCGCGCCAAATCCATCAGCTCGCGCCGTCTGCCGCGCTGCGGCACGGACAGTGTGACTTTCTTTCCCGCAATCGAGCGCAGAAATTCGCTGACCGCGTCCAGCTCCTCAATCGGATGTGAAATCAGCACCAAGCCCGGCACAACACCTCGCATCGCGTAATACTGCTTGAGGTAATCACCCAGCAGCTCCGCGCCGTCCTGCTCCGCAGTACCATCCAGCATGGTATATTCTTTGTCGTACAGATTTCCTGCGATATAATGCAGCACAACCAGACAGCCCTTTGTCTCGCCCTGCACAAATGCCAAAATATCCATATCCGAAAAGCCGCTCGCCACAACCATCTGATGCTGTCCGGCGCGCTGAATCGCCCGCATGCGGTCGCGCAGCTGCGCCGCCTGTTCAAAGCGCTCCTGCTCCGCTGCCTGCAGCATGTCGCGCTCCAGCTGTGCCGCAAGTGCTTCATAATCCCCTTCCAAAACGCGAATCGCCTGCGCCACACGCTGTGCATAATCCTGCTGTGACACCTTTCCGGCGCACGGCGCGCAGCACAAGCCCATCTGTGCATTCAAACACGGCCGCCGCTTGCCGATATCGCGCGGCAGGCTGCGGTGACAGTCGCGCAGACCCAGCGCACGATTTACGGTGTCAATCGCCTGCATGGCGGCGCCGCGTCCGGCATACGGTCCCAGATAGCGCGCCGCATCCGCCTTGGGTTTTCCCACGACCTGAAACGTCGGATACGGTTCGTCCGTCGGGATGCGAAGAAACGGATATCCCTTGTCATCCTTGAGGAGAATGTTGTACTTCGGCTGGTATTTTTTTATCATCTGATTTTCCAAAACCAGCGCTTCAAACTCGGAAGAACATACGATAATATCAAAATTACAGATATTTTCCACCATTTTTCGCGTTTTCGGCGTATGTTTTGCCTCGTTTTGAAAGTACTGCGAGACACGGTTTTTGAGCACCTTTGCCTTGCCGACATAGATAACCTGATCCTGCTTGTTTTTCATGATATACACGCCCGGTTCCTTCGGGAGCGTCAAAACCTTTTGATGCAGTTCTTCGCGGGTCATCGCCATATCTCCTTCCGAAAAGATAACGAAAAAAAGACACCGCAAACCAGCGGTGTCCTCTGTTCATTCGTGGGGTTGAAATCAGTCGCTGAAGTTCGAATCGCTGAAATTGGACTGAATCAGATCGGTCAGTGCGTTGACAGCCTCAACCTCGTCAACACCGTCTGCGATCAGCGTGATCGTTGTGCCCTTGGTGATACCCAGGGACAGAATGCCCAGCAGAGACTTTGCATTGACTCTGCGCTCTTCCTTTTCAACCAGAATTGTGCTCTTAAAACCATTTGCACACTGAATGAAGAATGTAGCCGGACGTGCGTACAGTCCAACCTGGTTCGTTACCTGAACTTCCTGTGAAAACATTTCAACATCGCTCCTATAAACAAAATTAAACTAAACCTATACAACACAATACATGAATATGCAGATTCATTTTCCTGAATCATATATTATTGTTTATAGCATACCTGTTTTTTCCGATTTCGTCAATATGTTTTTGTAACAAAAGAGAGCCTTTTCGCTCAAAAATTTGTAAAGGATTTTCAAATGCCGCAAATTGCAACAGGAGAGATTCCAACATATTGGCGTTTTTTATGCCATAATTTTTGTATCTTGTCAGGTTTTACTTCAGTTCCAGAATCGTTACGCCCATGTCGCCTTCGCCGTATCGGCCGTTGCGGATGGACTTCACATGCTTGTCGTGCCGCAGGTGATCCTGAATGGCCGCGCGCAGCGCACCGGTGCCCTTGCCGTGAATAATTGTCACGACATCCAGCCGCGCCATCAGGCAGTCGGAGATATATCTGTCGACCTCCATGAGCGCCTCCTCGACCATCATGCCGCGGACATCCAGCTCGCTTTTTGCCGCCGAACGGCGAACCTCCGGCGATGCGCCCGCTGTCCGGTACGCCTTGCGCGTCTTGGGCTGCTGCTTCTTTTTCGGCTGTTCGATGCGCAGCTCGTTGATGGGCACATTGACCTTCAAAATACCCGCCTGTACATACACCATGCCGTCCTTGTCTTCCGGCTTAAGAACCGTGCCCTGCACGCCGACATTGAGCAGATAAACGGTATCTCCCGCCTTGAGCGGGCGAATGCTGTCCGCTTCCACGGTCTTTTTCTCGCGGTGTCCCGCCTTTTTCTCCGCCTGTCCCAGCGTGCTGCGCAGCGCGGCACGTGCAGCCGCCAGATTCTGATCCGCCGCATTGGTGTTCGCCTGCTTTTTCATCTCATCCAGCTGTGCAAGAACCGTATCCGACGCGATGCGGGCATCGCGCAAAATACGCGCCGCCTGTTCGCGTGCCTTTTCCAAAATGGCGTCGGTCTCGTCCTCGGCGCGTCCCTTCATCGTGACCGCCTTGTCCTTTTCCGACTGCGCGGTGCGGCGCAGTCTGTCCGCGTCCTCGCGCTGCTTTTGCAGCTGATGCCGTTCCTTTTCCAGTCTGCCCAAAACATCCTCAAAGCGGACATTTTCCTCGGAAATCTGCTTCTTTGCCTGCTCAATAATGGCTGGCTGCAAGCCCAATCGCTTGGAAATCGCAAACGCGTTGGACTTGCCCGGCACGCCGGTCAGCAGACGATACGTCGGTTGAAGGGTTCGCACATCAAATTCACACGAGGCATTTTCCACGCCCTCTGTCGTCAGCGCAAACACCTTGAGTTCGGAATAATGCGTTGTCGCCGCAACCAGCGAACCCATTTTTCTTCCGTACTCGATAATTGCCACAGCCAGTGCCGCGCCTTCCTCCGGATCCGTGCCGGCACCCAGCTCATCAAACAAAATCAAATCGTCCGGCCCGCACTTTTCCATAATTGACACGGTGTTTTTCATGTGCGCAGAGAACGTAGACAGCGACTGTTCAATGCTCTGTTCATCGCCGATATCCGCATAAATATTCTGGAACAGGCACACTTCGCTCTCCTCATTTGCCGGAATGTGCAGACCGGAAGCCGCCATCAGGCTGAGCAGACCCAATGTTTTCAGGCTGACCGTCTTACCGCCTGTGTTCGGTCCGGTGATAACCAGCGTATCATAGTCACAGCCCAGCGCAATGTCAATGGCAACCGCCTTTTTCTGGTCGAGCAGCGGATGCCGCGCCTGTATCAGCTGTACCTGCGTCTTTTCGCTCAGCTTCGGGGAACAGGCATTGAGCTGGAACGAATAATTCGCCTTGGCAAAGATAAAGTCCAGCTTGCACAGCACATCATAATCCGCCGCAATCGCTTCGGAAAATCCCTCGACATCCGCGGTCAACTCGGCAAGAATGCGTTCAATCTCCGCTTTTTCCTTGCCCTGTAAAATTTTAATCTGGTTGTTTGCATTGACAACCTGCGTCGGCTCGATAAACAGCGTCGCACCGGAGGACGAAATATCGTGCACCATACCCGGCACATCGCCCTTGTGCTCGCTCTTGACCGGAATAACATATCTGCCGTCGCGCTGTGTGATAATGGTCTCCTGTAAGTATTTGGAATACGTGGCAGAAGATACATAATGGTTCAATGTCTCGCGCACGTGCACATTCTGCTGTCGAATCTGGCGGCGAATGTTTGCCAGCTCGGACGATGCCGCATCGGCAATCTCCTCCTCGCTGATAATCGCGCGGTTGATTTTTTCCTCCAGATAGCGATTGCTGTTGATGCGCGCGAACATCGTATCCAACGACGTATGCACGCCGTTGTCCTGCTGTTCGTTGCCGTATTTGCGCACCTGATTGGCGGCGTGCAGCAGCGATGCAATGTCCAGCAATTCGCGCGTGGACAGAATGCCGCCCATCTTGGAACGGCTGAGCGCCGCAGACACCTCACGAATGCCGCCGAACGCCGGTGTGCCGCCGGTCGTGAGCAGACGTTTTGCGTCATCAGTCTGCGTCAGCAGCTCCTGTACATCCTCGATGTCGTGCAGCGGGCGCAGATTTTTTGCCGCCTGCTTTGCCTTTCGGCTGACGCATTTTTCTGCCAGCTGATCGAGAATCGTATAATATTCCAGTATTTTCAGACTTTTTTCAGAAAGTTTACTCATTTCTTATTGAAAGCTCCTAAAAACATTCTATTTTTATGTAGTTATTGTTGATTGATGTGGTATGCCCGCACCGTCGCGCCGACCGTTGTTGCACCGAGCACAGCCAGAAAAATGACCAAGCTCAATATCGCATACCGTCCGTCCTGCCGATAGCTCATGATTGTCATGTACAGCGTATACGCGCCGATTTCTATTTGCAATGCATGCAGCATGGAAATGATGGTTTGATACACCTGCGTTTGGTTTTTCTCCTGCATCTCAAACGGCACATTGAGCATATCTACCGGCACGAAATGCGCCACCAAGCTGACAATGCCGAGCGCAATCGTGATGATAATCGGTAGAATGAGCAGCGAACCGGGAGAGCCGTAGCCATCCGGCGCGCCGTCCAGTGCATAATGCGTGGCGATGCTTTCCGGCAAATGCCGCATGCCGTATATCGCAATGCCATAGCTCGTCAGCAGCAACAGCCACGCAAGCATTTCTAATGCCGTATGCCGTTTGGTTCGCATAGCAACCCCTCCTCACGTCATGTCAAACAGGGAATGATAAAAGCCTAAGGTTTCTTGGCACTGCACATCCATGTGATACAGCAGATATTTTTCGCATATTTTGCCGAGCTGTTTGGCGGTCTGCTCGCTGACAGCGAACGAGAACTCTTTTTTATCCGGACAATACGCGATGTACCGCAGCGCGTGCAGTACACTCTGCGACACGGAAAAATATGTGCCGCCGACACGCTTGCGGCAGCTGTCGCAAATCAGTGCGCCATTCTCGATCAAAAACGACCAATTGCCGCATTCGGTCTCGCCGCATGCGCCGCAGCCGTTCAGCTCCGGCTGAAAGCCGAGCAGGCAAGCCAGACGCAGTTCAAACGCCGCTTTGACCGCCTGCGGCTGTCTGTGCTGCCGATCCAGCGCATACAGCGCGCGCAGCACAAGCCTCAAAATCTGTTTTGCCGTCTGCTCCTCCACCGCCGCAATGTTCGCCAAATCGACAATATAACAGCACAGCGCATAGTATTCAATGTTGCCCGTGATACCGCTCCAAAACGCCGTATCTATCACGGCATCGTTGAGCTGATACTGTCTGCCGGCAAACAGCGTAAACTCGCTGTACTGAAACAGCGACGTCGCCGTGACAAGCCGCCCGCGTTTGCGCCGGATGCCGCGGCACAGCACTTCAATTTTGCCCAATTCCTCGGTCAGAAGCGTGATATACCGGTCATGGTCTCCAAAATCCGTCTGCCGGATTACCAGCCCTTTGACCGCAACATGCTGCTGTGCCATGGATTACTCGTTCTCGTAACCGAAGTTGCGCATCTGATACTGGTTGTTGCGCCAGCCCTCCTTGACCTTAACCCACAGCTGCAAATACACGCGGGTGTCAAGCAGTTCCTCAATGTCCTTGCGCGCCTCTGCGCCGATTTTGCGCAGCATCGCGCCCTGCTTGCCGATGATAATGCCCTTATGGCTGTTTTTCTCGCAGTAAATCGTCGCAGCAATGTTCATCAGACCGTCATTGCGCTCGCGCATCTGCTCCACGGCAACGGCGGTGCCGTGCGGCACTTCGCGCTCCAAGTTGCGCAGCATCTTCTCGCGGATAATCTCGGCGACGAGCTGCCGTTCCGGCTGATCGCACAGCATATCATCCGGAAACAGTTGCGGACCTTCGATGGCAAATTTTTCAAATTCTTCAAACAGGATGTCGCAGTTTTCGCCGGTCTTTGCGGACAGCGGAACCACGGCGTCCCATGTATGCGCCTCAGAATATGCGGCGATGACAGCCAGCAAATCCTCATTTTTCACGGTGTCAATCTTATTGATGACGAGCACGGACGGCATCCGATACTGCTTCATGCGCTCCATCAGCTCCTGTTCTGCCGGACCGATGTGCGGCACCGGATCGACAACCATCGCCGCAATATCCACATCTGTCACGGTGTCATTGACGACTTTTACCATGTAATCGCCCAGACGAGAGCGCGGCTTGTGCAGTCCCGGTGTGTCCTGAAAGACAAACTGACAGTCTCCCTTGGTCACAACGCCGGTGATGCGCGTGCGCGTCGTCTGCGGCTTATTGGACACAATGGCAATCTTTGTGCCGACCAGCCGATTGAGCAGTGTCGATTTGCCGACATTCGGCTTGCCTACAATGGAAATGATGGCACTTTTTTTTACACTCATGCTTGTTCTCCTTGTTTCTCCACTTACTTTTCAAACTGATCAGTATCGCGGCGCAGACCCAGCGATTCCAGCACGGCTTCTTCCTGCCTGCGCTGGAGCTGCCGTTCTTCCTCGCTGCGCTCATGGTCGTAGCCGAGCAGATGCATCATGGAGTGCACAGTCAAAAAGCCGCACTCGCGCTCGACAGAATGTCCGTATTCCTTCGCCTGCTCCACCGCGCGGTCATAATTGAGAATCATATCGCCCAAAAACAGCGAATCGTCTCCCGGATCGCGCTCCATATCTACATCCTCCGGCCACTCGCCGTTGTAAAATTCCAGCATCGGGAACGACAGCACATCGGTCACGGCGTCCTTGCCGCGGTTCTCCCGATTGAGCGTGCGAATCGTCTCATTGTCCACAATCGTGACGTCTACAAAGCTGTGTTCCGGCGCGTTTTCCATCTCCAGCGCCTTTTGCGCACAGCGGGTAATCAGCTCGGAAACCTGTTCCAATTGGTCAATCTCCGCCTCCGGCGTAATGCGAATGCGATGCATGTTTTCCGCCTCACTTTCTATTCTGTGTCCGACGCTTTGCCGCGCTTTCCTTGGCACGCAGCTGCTTTTGCTGTTCATACTTCTCATACGCACGGACAATGCGCTGTACCAGCTCATGACGCACGACGTCCTTATCTGTCAGCTGGCACTGGGCGATGTCCTCCACATTTTTGAGCACGCGGACGGCCTCTTTCAGACCGCTCACGCGGTCTCCCGGCAGGTCAATCTGGGTAATATCGCCCGTGACAACCGCCTTGGAGCCAAAGCCGATACGCGTCAGGAACATTTTCATCTGCTCCGGTGTCGTGTTCTGCGCTTCGTCCAAAATAATAAACGAATCATCCAGCGTGCGGCCGCGCATGTATGCGAGCGGTGCGACTTCAATGCTGCCGCGCTCGAGCAGCTTATTGAACGTCTCCGCACCCATCATATCAAACAAGCCGTCATACAGCGGACGCAGGTACGGGTCTACCTTGCTCTGCAGGTCACCCGGCAAAAAGCCGAGCTTTTCGCCCGCCTCAACTGCCGGACGGGTCAAAATAATGCGGCTGATCTGCTTGTCGCGGAATGCCGCCACGGCAGCGGCAACCGCCAGATACGTTTTGCCGGTACCCGCCGGACCAATGCCAATCGTGACGGTATGTGTTCGCATCGCGTCCATATATCGCTTTTGTCCCAGTGTCTTGGCTTTAATCGGCTTTCCTTTTGCCGTGATGCACACGACATCCTTGCCGATTTCGGAAATCTGGTTTTGTCTGCCGTCCTTGACCAGACCGAGCACGTACTGCACGGTCTGCGTGCCGATGCTCTCGCCGCGCTCTGCGAGCTGCATCAGGGACTGGATGGTTTTCATCGCCAGTTCTACGTGATCCGGATCAGAGCCGGTAACCTTGAGTTCGGTTTCTCTGCTGAGCACCGTGACATCCAGTGCTTTTTCCAGCACCTTCATATTTTCGTCAAACGCGCCAAAAATTCCCATGATTAAATCAATGGAATCAATATGCATGGTCGTTTCTGCCATATTTATTCTTCGCTCTCCTTGTTTTCCTCGGATTCCGGAAGCTCCGTGGTGCTGCTTTCCACACGTTCGGCAATCTGCTCATAACACCACACGACAGACCGCAGGACAGCAGCATGCGCTTCCGTATTCATATCTGCCTGCATGGATGTCAGGCAGCCTTCCTGCAGCTGTGCTTGTATCGACCGTTTTGTTCCGTATTCCAGCCGGCTTTGCATCGTTTCCGACCGGAGCAGCACAGGTTCTGTCTGATACGGAATAACCGTTTCACAGCACAGGGAAACCGGCAGCACCAGATGTTCATTGATGCGCACCGTTTTCATCGTTATTATTCTATCACAAATCCCCTCTGTTAGACTACTGCTCCTATATAAATTTATCCGTGTTTTTCCGAAACACAGCGCATACCGATGCCGTTTCCTGCCTGTTTCGGTTTTTCGCGCCGCTTCGAGCGGCAGTTTTCGCGTCACATAGTAGCGCACATCCGCCCATACCTGCGCATTGGCGTCTGTGAGCCGGTCTGCGTCCAATTCTCCCTGCTTCCGCACCAGCGCATCTACGAGCACCTGCCCGCGCACGACGGCATCTCCCTGTTTGCACAGCTGTGTGCCGCGCCCGACAGAAATTTTTCGAATGACGCCGTCTTTGCGCGCAATGACATCGTGTATCCCCTGTTTGGTCTGGTTTTCCGGCGGAGATTTTGCGGCCGCCGCCTGCACCGTCAGCACATTTCCCTCAATATTGACGGAAAAATATTTGAGTTCATCCAATTGCATCATCATGTGCCGCTTGACGTCTTTCGCATCTATGGTACGGCTCTTTGTGCCCACGCCGATATGCAGCGTCTCCAGCTCCTGCATAACGGTCTGACCGTTCACCCCTTGCTCCAGCCTGAGATCTATCATCCAAATACGCGAGGACAGTTCCCAGCACAGCAGGCTCATGAGGACAAAGCCCAGCCACAATCCATGCCGATGCCGGAGACGGTTCCAGACAAACGGAAACCCGCGCCGCCGGACAATGTGCACGCGGCAGCGCGACCGTTTGCGCACGCATGCCAGCCGATAAAAATCACGCAACGTCAGCTCCGCCCGCAGTTCATCCATCTGTGTCCGGCGAATGCGATACAGCATAATGCGCTGCTGTGCGCAGAGATTGAGAAAGCGTTCCAGCTCTGCGCCGCGCACGCGTATGGTCAGCATCCCGCCCGCCAGTCGAATCCAGTCGGCAACCATGTGCGCTCACGCTCCCTCTGTCAAAAATCCCACTTGTGCAATCAAACCGGTAATGGACAGCTCCTGCTCATCCAACGTGCCCAATTCCAATTCGCTGCCGGTAATCTGCACAAGCAGCCTGCCGCATCGAATGCGCATTTCCTCCCTGCTGTACAGCGCGATGACGCACCGGCCGGTTATCACAATGCTGCGGTTTCCGTCCAGCTCGATGCACGGCGCACCGCCCAGCTCCGGAAAGCTTGCTCTCAAACCGTCCCCTCCTTCTCTGGAAATTTGTATGCGCGGGCGGTATGATTGTTGCCATGTCCCGATAAAATGAACCGAGAAAGGGGCTGATTTTTGTGCGCCATCGACTGTATCGCGCCGGTTGTCTGATTTTTTTGCTGCTGTTGTGTCAGCACGCATCCGCCTGCGCCGCTGCGGTCTCCGCGGCGCTGCAATTGTGTCTGACCTCTGTTATTCCGGCGCTGTTTCCATTTTTCGCTGCCAGCACGCTCGCCGTCTCATGCGGCATGGCACAAGCGATTGGCGCGCTGTGCGCAGTCCCGTTTCGCGCGCTGTTTCACCTGCCCGCCTGCGGCGCAGCGGTTCTGTTTGTGAGTTTTCTGGGCGGCTATCCCGCCGGTGCACGCATGGCCGCACAGCTATACCGCGACGGACAGTGCACGCGTGAACAGGCAGCCGATTTGGCAGCCGTTTGCAACAACACCGGCCCTGCCTTTCTCATCGGCATGTGCGGCAACGGCGTATTTCACTCGCTGCACGCCGGTATCTTTCTATACTGCGTGCACATCGTATCCGCTGTGCTGACGGCGCTTGTTCTGCGCCCCAAAGACATACCCGCACCGGCAAAGCCAGATGATTTCCCGCAGACACTGCGCGCCGCGCCGCTGTTTGTACAGGCGGTGCTGTCCGCCGGATGCGCGAGCCTGCATGTATCCGCCTTTGTGCTGGTTTTTTCCGTCATACTATCGCTTGCCAGACAGACCGGCTTGTTTTCTCTGGTTTTATCCGCCAGCGCACCGCTGTGCAGCGCGTTCGGGCTGTCCGACGGCACAGGCGTGCTCATCGGTCTGTTAGAGCTGACGCAAGGGCTCGCCCATCTGACGCCGCACGCCGGCACGCTGGCGGCGCGGCTCACTGCGGTCTCTTTTTTGTGTGCATTCGGCGGAGTATCTGTGCTGTTTCAGACTGCCGCCGTGACAGACGGCTTGGCGTTTCGCGCCTGTCTGCGCGGGAAGCTCGTGCATGCATTGCTCGCTGCGCTGGTCTGCGCAGCCGCCCTCCACGTTGTGCCGACAAGCTGGCTGGAAAGTTTGTAAATTTCGGCAATATTTTTGTTTCTCTGCGTCTGGAAACTGTGTACAAAATACGCTATAATATTGTGATAGTGTCTTATGACAGAAAAGGAGACTTTCTATGTTTAATCCGTTCCGAAGGAACTGCTTATATAACGAATCCATCGAGCCGCATTGTGCATACTGTGCGCACTGCAAGCCGGACAATGAATATCAAGGTGTCTGTGAATACCGCGGCATCGTGGCAATGGCAGGCAGCTGCCGCCGTTTTACCTATGACGCGCTGCGCCGCCGTCCGCCGAAGCCCGCCCGCATCCGCGGACGCTTCAGCGATGCAGATTTCTTCTTTGAAGAAAAAGAGCCGGAAACGCCGCAGGCTTCCGCTGCGGACAAGCCGAAACAGCCGGAGGAAAAAATCTCGCTGCCGGTTCCGGAAGATCTGAGCCAGTTCGCCGATTTATGGGAGGACGAGGACGAAACGCCAAAGGCATCCGCCCAGACAGAACCGGCTTCCGAGTCGGAAACTGAACAGACAGAGTCCGAGCCGGAACAAACCAAGGAGGAATCCCCAGATGAAGGTTAAAAAACAACTCGCTGCCTTCCTGTTGTCACTCTCTCTGCTCACCGGCATGGCAGCGCCGGTGTTTGCCGTTGATTCCGCTTCCTCGGACACCGATACCACGACATCCTCCGAGCAGTCGGCACAGACCTCGCAGACAAAAACCGAGCCGTCCGATGATGCCGGCTCGGAGAAAACGCAGACAAGCACAACGGATACGGCGACAACCGAGGAGCAGGACCCGAAAAATCCATCCATCACGATTGATGCAAAGGCTTCGATTCTCGTCAACGCAGAGACCGGCGAAATCATCGAGGCGCACAACGAGAAGGAAAAGGAATATCCGGCTTCTACAACCAAGATGATGACCGCCCTGCTCGCGCTGGAAAATTGCAAGCTGAGCGATGTCGTCACGATTCAGCAGGATGACATCGCTTCGGCCGGTGCCGGTGCCAGCAACGCCGGACTCAAGGCGGGCGAACAGGTCACCGTGGAAAATCTGCTGTACTGTCTGATGCTGCCCTCCGCTTTTGAGGCAGCCAATGCACTCGCCCGCACTGCCGGCGGGTCTGTAGAAAACTTCGTCAAGATGATGAACGACCGCGCCAGCGAATTGGGCTGTGTGAACACGCATTTTGTCAATCCGACCGGTATGCATGACACCAATCACTATTCCTGCGCGTATGACATGTATCTGATTGCCCGCGAGGCAATGAAAAATTCCACCTTCCAAACAATTGTCAATACGGCGCAAAAAAAGCTGCCTGCGACAAACAAAAATTCCGAACGCATCATTTATACGACCAATGAGCTGATTCGCAGCAGCTATTCCTCGATTTACTATGACAATTGCTATGGTATTAAGACCGGTCACACGACACCGGCGGGCTATTGTCTGGTATCCTACGCCAAGCAGGGCGGCTATTCATATTATTCCGTTGTGCTCGGCGCAAAGGCGGGCACGGAGTATGCGGGCAGCTTCACCGAGACCAAGCGGCTGTTTGAGTGGGCATTTGATAACTTCCGCATGCGAACTGCCACAGAAGGCGGCGCTGCGGTAACAGAATGCCCCGTGCGGCTGGGCAAGGGCGTCGATCATGTCACGCTCGTCACAGCCAAGGATGTCTCTGTTCTGCTGCCGAAGGGCGCAGATGTTTCGGATTTGGAAGCCCAATTGGACGTATCCGATAGCTACGATGCGCCGATTGCACAGGGACAAAAGCTCGGCACCGTCACCTATTCATATAACGGAACGGCATGCGCAACCGCCGATCTGATTGCACTCAGTGAAGTCCAGCGCTCCCCGATTTTATTCGCACTGGATCAGGTGTCAAAATTCTTCCACTGGCTGCCGATTCGCGTTCTCGTTGCGATTGTTGTCCTTTTGTTCGTGCTGTATCTGGTATTTTCCTTTATCGCCGGACGAAATCGCCGCATCAAAAAACAGCAGCGCCGCAAAGCACAGCGCAAAAGACGCAAGTAATTTTATAAAAAAACCTCTGTTTCGTGAGAAACAGAGGTTTTTTTGTCATTTACGCTTCCGATTCCAGCCATTCGACATAGCGCATCATCATGACGGCTGCCTGTGCACGCGTTGCATTGTCTGCCGGCCGAACTACTTTATCCTCTCCGGAACGCTCGCCGGACAAAATGCCATTCTGATACGCCCAGAGCACGGCGTCGTTCGCCCACGCGGCAACGGTATCGCCGTCCGCAAACGCCTCGCGCACGGAACCGCTGACTTCCGGTTTTCCCGCACAAGAATACAGCATCACAGCAAATTCCTGCCGCGTAATCGCCCGATTCGGCCGGAACGTGCCGTCTGTATAGCCGCTGACGATGGATTGTTCCGCCGCCCAAGTAACCGCCCGATAATACCATGCGTTTTTCTTGACATCGGTAAATCGATCGCTTTCTTCGACTTCAGGATTTTCCGCCTGATTATACAAAATCTGTGCGACCTGTGCACGGGTCAGCGTGCCGTTGGGCTGAAACTGCGTCTCAGACACGCCGCTCATCAGCGCATGGTCATACACATACTGCACAAAATCACGATACCAGCTCGTTGCCGGAACATCCGTGAAAATATCCTCTACGCGGCGCGTATCCGAAATAATTTGGTCGGTATAGGTTTTGCCGTCAAACGTACAGGAAGCCGTTCGCGTACCATTTTCATTCACTGTGACGGTGCAGGCTTCCCGCTGTATATCATCGCCCAGCGTGCAAAAAAAACGTGCAATGCAAGAGAGTAGATCCGAGCTCCATTCAAATTCCGGCCGTTCATAGGTGTGCGTATGGTTTTTCTGCGTTTCCGCATAATCCTCGTCCCCCATCGGATAATTGCGGTAAAACGCATTGGTTTTATACTCCGAATCACGCACGTGACCGGTAAAGTTTTCATTGCATTTCAAAAAATAAATCGGTTTTTCATTTCCCGCATCCCACGTTGCGTCCAGATTGTAATATTTCCCGCCCAGCTTGACAATGTTCCAGCTGTGATTTGCTCCATTTCCTGTGCCGGAAATGAAACGGCAGTCAATATTTTCCTCCAGCAACAACCGGTACAGCAAAACCGAATAGCCCTGACAAACGCAGGTGCCGTTTATGGCTGCCGCATACGCCGTATACTTGAGCTTGTACGAGTCATCCGCATCGTGTTCGCTGTCGTATGTCACATGGCTGCACACGTAGGAATAGATGGCTGAAATTTTCTCATAATCGCTCTTTCCGTCGAGTTTCAGCGACTGCAAGATTTTCTTCACCTTTGCATCCAGCACAGCTTCCTGCTTTTCCGTCGTGTACCACGTCATCGTGTATTTGATCGTCATATAATACGTGTTGCCTTCCACATTTCCCGACTGTGTGGCCTCCCATCCGGCATACTGCCATTTTAGATAATCTCCCTCTGTCGGCTTTCCCGTGTGTGCAACCGCCTTTTTGAAAAAGTTCTCGGCATCCTGTTTGTCATAGGTATTCGACTGATAATGCAGCGTAATTGTGCTCTTTCGCTGCACCAAATCTTCACGCAGCTGGTCACACAATGCGGTTTCCGAGGTCACATACTGGGTTGAACCCTCTGATGCTTCTTCTTCCCGCGTTGTTTTCAGCTGTGCCGCTGTCATCTCATTGCGATACAGCGGATTGATATACGTGCTGGTAGAATAAATCCGTTGTGTGCGCTGCTCCGGCAGACGAACTGCCAGCGCGCTGCCGGACGGAACCAGCATGGAAACCGCCAGCAAAGCGGCCATCAATCGTTTTTTCATCGTATCTGCTCCTTTCCAACTGGGGTCTTAGGGGGCATTTACTCTGGAGATAAAACCTACTCTTCTGTTGTTAGTATACCATTCCTCGCAGACTTTGTAAACGATGCCAAGGATGTATCTTGTGTGTACATCGGATGAAGATAAAAAAATCGGCACAGACCGCAGTCTGTGCCGATGACATGTTCTATTGCTATTAGTTTTTCGGATAATTGGTCGCATGCAGCAGCGTGATGCCGGAGCTGTTGCGGCTCGCCCATGCGCCGTACTTGACGTAACGCACGCTGACGGTGTTTGCCGCCGTCCAGTTTGCATCATATACGGTAAAGCCGTCTGCATCGCTGGATACGAAAATCATCGTGTGCATCTTCGGTTTGTTCATCTGAAGCACGTCACCCGGCTTTGCCTTGCTGATCACACCCTTGATGCTGCTTGCGGAATACGAAGTAGAGGATGCCTTGATAGAATACATCTTGCCATCGCTCGCGGACTTCGGGCTGCCGTCATAATTCCAGCGTGCCTGCTGATCATACATGCGGTAGAAAACTTCTCTGCCGAATCCCATGCACTGGCTTGCGCCCGCAAAAGAATAGCTGCTGCCCAAATTCTTTCCGTTCGGATGTACCGTCATAATAGAGGCCAGCTTTGCGGAAGCCGCTGCGGTATCCTCCGAATTGTTGGACAGCTTCCACTGCTGGGAGGTACTGCCGGTATACGCCTGCAGCGCCACGCCGGAGCCGGATGCGGTCAGCGTCATCGAGGGATTGTTCGCCAAGCGGAAAGAATATGCGTCGTTTGCCTCTCCGACTGCCACAAAATCCTGACAAATCGTGCCGTTCTGTGTCCACAGCAGTGCCGCTGCACCGCTCGTCGGGTTGGTGTCCATAACGAGATCTTTGTTTGCCGTGCTGGCAATGCGGAAGCTACCGTCGCTGTTCTTCACAAAGGTGAACTGCTGATCTGCGCCGTCCTTATCCGCTGCCAGAGAAATCATCGCCTGCTTGTTGGCGGATGCCGTCATGACGCTGTTGTTTGCCGCACTGTGCAGCTCATAGCTGCCGTCCGGCACATCGGTGCAGGTAATCGGAGACGCATTGTTCTGTTCCTGCTGTGCCTGATAGGCAGTGCCAAACGTCAAAGACTCCTGACGCGCCTGCTCTGTCGTAATCTTGCCCTTTGCAATCAGCTTGTCGGTCAGTGTGCTGTTGCTGCCCTTGACCTTGGTGTTGAGCGCCAGATACGAGATTTCCATAATCTCCTGTCGGCGGAACTGTCCGTTTTTCCAAGCATTTGCCTGTGCGCGGGTGCACAGACCAACTTCGATCGCCTTGTCCAAAGAGCGATCCCATGTAAAATCCTCGCCGCACTTGTAATCCAGTGCCTTGAGCGTAAATGTCATGTACTGTTCCGGCGTCACCGTATCAAAGGAACCAAACTTCGTTGCGCTGATGCCGCTGGTATAGCTGCGGAATACGCCGTAGCCCGCACACCAATGGAACCAATCCGGAATATCCGTAAACGGATACGAGTAATCGACAGCGCGCGCTTCGTCCTGCTCACCCTGCATGCTGATAAACAGCGTCAGTGCCTCTGCACGTGTGCCGACCTTATCCAGCATCAAATCTCCCTTGTCATTGCCTGCGACCAGACCCAAGCGCTTGAGCACATACGGACTCTGCGACAGATCCGCACCGTTGCCTGCAGCAGCTGCCTGTTCAACAGCCATCTGGGTTTCTTCAAATACGCTGGATGCAATCGAGCTATCACTAAATGCGAACGCCGGCACGCTCGCAGAAAGCATCAGAGCGCCGCACAGCACCGCGGAAAATATCTTTTTCTTTGGCAAGTGAAAATCCACTGGAATTTCCTCCTATCATTTACCAGAATTCCTGTCATTTAGTATAGCATAAATTTTAGCGTTTGCGTAACCAAATTGTAATCTTTGTAATCTTTCTGTTATCTGAACAAAATCACACCTGTTTTCTTGTGGAATATCCACAAAGAATTTCCGATTTTTGCGCGGTTTTCTTTGTCTATACAAGCTAATTTTTTATGAAATTCTCCTTTTTTCGAACTTCTGTCGAAAGAGGGCTTTTCCCGCGCGGCAGAATCCAGTATAATAAAGAGGTTACATTGTTTGTATCTTTCGTTTTTTATATAAAGGAGGAAAAAATGAACAGCATTGATGTCACCGGTCTGACCTGCGACTACGGGCACGGACACGGTATTTTCGATTTGACCTTTTCCGTCAATGCAGGCGAAGTATTCGGCTTTCTCGGGCCGAACGCATCCGGAAAAACAACGACCATCCGTCATCTCATGGGCTTTGCCCGCCCCGCTTCCGGCTCCTGCCAGATTGAGGGACGAGATTGCTTCACCTCTGCATCCGTGATTCAGCAGACGCTCGGCTATCTCCCCGGAGATATTGCGCTGTTTCCGGAAATGAGCGGCAAGGCGTTTGTCAGCTTTCTCGCCCGCTACCGCGGCATGAAAAACCGCGGCAGAGTCAAGGAACTGACCGACCGCTTTGAATTGGATCTCAAACAGCCGATTCGCCGCATGTCCAAGGGCGACCGCCAAAAGCTCGCGCTGGTCTGCGCATTTATGCACGACCCAAGCATTGTCATTTTAGATGAGCCGACGGCAAGTCTGGATCTTCTCATGCAGCACGCATTTATTGATTTGATTTTGGAGGAAAAGAAAAAAGGAAAGACCATTCTCATGTCCTCCCACCGGTTCAGCGAAGTAGAAAAGACCTGTGACCGCATCGGCATTCTCAAAAAGGGTCATCTGGCAACCGTCTCCTCTCTCGAAGAGCTGCGCAAAACCGAACGCCGTGTATATCTTGTCACGCTGGACAACGAGGAAGCGGCACAGGCTCTGTGCCGCGAAAACATTACCGTTCTGGAACGGGAAGGACGCATCGTCAAGATCGCCGTGTACCGCGACCTGCGCAGTCTGCTCTCCATTCTCATCAATTATCCGGTATCCACGCTGGACAATGTCGGTCAGACACTGGAAGAAGTCTTTTTGCACTATTACGGAGGTGAAAACAAATGAATTTTCCCTTGTTTCGGTACAGCGTCAAGCGTTCCTGTCTGTTGTGGCTGGTATGCACTGCACTGATGTGTCTCTATGCCTTTTCCGTTGTTCGTATGTACGATCCGGATGCCGGAAAGGCCATGATGCATTTCGTCCAATCCCAGCCGCACGCGATGGAGTTGCTCGGCATGACGCAGTTCGACAACACATTTACCGCATTTATTGTGAATTATCTGTATGGCATGCTGCTGCTCGCCCTGCCGATGCTGTTCACCATTCTGCTTTCCGTGCAGCTCATTGCGCACTATGTCTCCAACGGCACGATGTCGTATCTGCTGGCATCTCCCAATTCCCGCAAATGCATCGTAAGCACCCAGCGCAACGTGCTGATTGCATCGCTGCTCACCATGTTTGCAGTGGTTTGCCTCGCAACCATTGTTCTGTGTGAGTATTATTATCCGGGACAGCTCGCAGTCAAGCATTTTTTGCTGCTGACCGCCTGTGTTCTGGCGCTTCAGCTGACTTTTGCCGGTCTGTGCTTCTTGGTGTCCTGCCGCTGCAACAGCGTCGGAAAAGCGCTGCTCCTCAACGCCGCTCTATGTATTCTGTTTTACATGCTGCGCTTGGCGGCAAATATCGGCGGTTCGCTGTCGTATCTGCGCTACATCACGCCGTACACCCTGCTCAACCCAACCGGCATTTTACAGACCAATGTACAGGCGTGCCTACAGCCGCTTGCCCTTCTGGTGCTTGCCATTGTTCTGTTTGCACTGGCAAGCCGCAGCTTTTCCAAAAAGACCATGCCGTTTTAACAGCTGCACAGCAAACGGGCTTCATCTCACGATGAAGCCCGTTGTTTTATGCCTTTTTCGCCAAAATAAAGACGGTTGCCAAAATAAAGGCAAATCCAATTAAATCCATACCGGCAAATGCCGTATGCATGAACAGCGCCGTTGTCAGAGTGGCAGTCAGCGGCTCCACACAGCCCAGCATATTGCCGCGCGCCGGTCCGACAATTGCCGTGCCCTGCAAAAACGCGGTAAATGCCAGCGCTGTTCCGACGAGTACGACAAAGATTGTCATGACAACCGACTGAGCAGAAAACGAAACCGGAATCGTCCAGATGCGCATGAGCAGTACACACGCAATGCCGCCCGACAGCATCCCCATGCCAACCGGTAAAATGCTGCCCCATTTGCGCATCAGGCGCTGCGGAATGATGATGTACGCCGCGGCTGCAGCTGCGGAAATAAAGCCCCAAATCAAACCGTCCTGCGAAATATACAAGCTGGTCACACTGCCATGTGTGGCAACCAAAAACGTTCCAAACAGACAGGAGCCCATCGCCAGCCATTCACGCCGCACCGGCAGCCGGCGCATGGTAATACACTCCACAAACAGCACAATGACAACGGATAGATACTGTAACACGGTTGCTGTGCCAGAATTGCTTTTGGTTATGGATGTGATATATGTAAACTGCGTGAACAGCAGGCCGCAAACGCCGAACACCACGCAGTACAGCACCGCGCGTTTATCACGCAGCAGCTTTTGAAGCTGTTCTCTTTGCTGCACCGCCGCAAGCAGCAGCAAAACAACACCCGCACCGAGCAGCCGCAGCGCCGTCACCCACCGCGTATCCATCCCCTGTACGGAGCACAAATATTGACTGCACGTGCCCGACAAGCCCCAGCACGCGCCGCCCAGCAGCGTGATGAGCACGCCCTTCGTATACTTCGACATCACAAACATCCTTCCGAACATTCTTTTGCTGTATTGTACCGAATTTTCCCGAACAGCACAAGCCTTTCCTCTTGTCCCCTGATATACGGCAAAAAAATAAGAGAGACAGCAAAAACTGTCTCTCCTGTATCCGATCAGAAAATTAGAGCGGCTTTACGTTTACTGCGCGCAGCTTGCCCTTTCTCTCGTCCATTTCTTCCTCGAACTCAACCTTCTGGCCTTCCTCCAGCGTTCTGTAGCCATCGGTCTGGATTGCAGAGAAATGTACGAATACATCCTCGCCGCCCTCATCGTTCGACAGGAATCCATAGCCCTTTTCTGCATTAAACCACTTTACTGTACCCTTTTTCATTACAGGTACCTCCATTCAAAAAATATGCTCTGCGGGTTCAGATAAAAAAAATCACATATGCCTGCAAATCATCCGTCCTAAATACGTCATGACTTACAACATATGCGAGATCAATGTACTGCTCCGGAAGCCTGTTCAGTATACCATTCTCATCTCCAAAAGTCAAGATATTCCAACTAAAAACCGTTCGACAAATACCAACTTGCTTCTTTTTTGACAAAAAACAGCAGGGATACTCCCTGCTGTTTTTCCATCTATCCTGTTACAGCAGCATGGCAAACAGCGATGCTGTAAATGCGGTCAAAATACCCGCAACGGCAACCGCCAGAGAGCTCATTGCGCCCTCAATCGGTCCCATTTCCAACGCACGTGCGGTACCGATCGCATGTGCTGCGGTGCCAATCGCAAGACCCTTTGCAATCGGCTCCTCAATACGAAATACCTTGCACACCGTCGATGCAATGACATTGCCGATGATGCCGGTCAAAATGATAATTGCCACTGTGATGGTCACAATGCCGCCCAATTCTTCGGATACGCCCATGCCGATGGCCGTGGTGATAGACTTCGGCAGGAAGGTAACATATTCCTCATGCGACAGATGAAACAGCGCGGCAATGACAAAAATGCCGCCCATGCTGGCAACAACACCGGAACACACGCCGAGTAAAATGGCTGTGGCATGCTGCTTGAGCAGCTCCAGCTGACGATACAGCGGAATTGCCAAACACACGGTTGCCGGTGTCAGCAGATAGCTGATGTATTTTGCACCCTCATAATAGGTGTCGTACTGTACATGGAATCCAAGAAGCAGAGCAATCACAACAATGACTGCGATGAGCAGCGGATTACAAATCGGAAGTTTCCATTTTCTTTTGCACCACTGACCAAAGAGATAGGCTGCAATTGTCAGAACCGCTCCAAAATAGGTACATTGCAAAAACAGATTATTCATGCTTTCCCTTCTTTCGACGAATCAAAACCTGTGTCACTCTGCCGGTCACAGCAATGACCAATACCGTGACAACGACCAGCATAACGACCGACGGAAGCAGCAGCGCTTTCATGGTTCCCCAGCTGTCCATCAGTCCCACTGCCGCCGGAACAAACAAAATCGGCATAATTTCAATGAGAAAGTCACCGACGTCCTGTACATCTTCCAATCTCAACAATCCGCTGACCAGTCCGACCAGCATGATGACCATGCCGTAAATGCTTGCTGGAATCGGCAGCGGAAGCAGTGCCTTGAGCACTTCGCCTGCAAAGGTGATTGCAAGAATCAACCCAAATTGCCGTAATATTTTCATAAGATACGCCTCCACAATATCTTATCCTACTACTATCATCAGAAAACGTCAATGTTTTTTATTGCACATATTCTCTGCAATATATACAAAAAAATCGGAGCAACTGCCTAAGCAATTGCTCCGATCTGGTGCCGCTGACCGGGCTTGAACCGGTACGCTGTAAACCAGCGAGGGATTTTAAGTCCCTTGCGTCTGCCAATTCCGCCACAGCGGCAAATCAGCTTATATAGTATAACAAACTTTACCGGACATTGTCAAGCCCTTCACCATTTGCAAACGCGCAAAAATCGGCTGCCCAGCGCCGTCAGCACGATTTCTCCCGCATACAGGCGAATGCTGCGCTCTTTGTACTGCGGATGCTGCTGCACAATTTGCTGTTTTGTGCGCTCGACAACCTGCTCAAACAGCAAATAAATGTCCTCATAGATGTTATTGGCGACATCTGCCGGCGCTTTGCTCTCTGTCTGCATGCGCACGGCAATCAGGTTCATGCGCTGCAAATTATCCAGCGCCGCCTGTACGTGCTCATAATCTCCATCCTGCGGCATAATCATCGTCATATGTGAAACGAGCGGGATTTCTGTGCCGTGCTCGGCTTCTTTTCGTCCGGCAAATGTCTTGTCGCGCGTCATGCGGCTGAGACAGCAATCCAGCACCGCGATGCGCTGTTCCCGCAGCTGATCCAATAGCACACGGTCTATTTCATCCAATTCCACAGCCATAGACGCAAACGCCGGATGCACCGGCTGTCCGCTGCGCGCCGCTTCCAGCAAGCTGTTCAGGCTCGCCTGATGCGCTTCCTGCGCCCACGGCGTGTTCATCCATTCTTTTAACATATAAATCAACCTCTTTCTGAGAAAAAATCCCGTTTCTCCCTGTCAGCAGAGAGAAACGGGACATCATTGTTCCAAGCAAGAAAAATTGTTTGATTATTCCTGAATGCCTTCGATGTGTGGAATGGTTGCAAAGCCCTTTTCCAAGTCGGCATCGGTCGGAATATAGTCGTTCATGGTCTTTTCGTTGTACGCCTTGTATGCAGCCAGATCGAAATATCCGGTACCGGTCAGGTTGAACAGAATAGTCTTTTCCTCACCGGATTCCTTGCACTTGAGTGCTTCATCAATGGCAACGCGAATTGCATGAGAGGACTCCGGTGCCGGCAGAATGCCTTCAACCTTTGCGAACATCTCTGCCGCCTCAAAGACGGAGGTCTGCTCAACAGCGCGCGCCTCATCCAGATAGCCGTCATGATACAGCTGAGACAGAATCGGGCTCATGCCATGGTAGCGCAGACCACCTGCATGATTTGCGGACGGAATGAAGCCGCAGCCCAGTGTATACATCTTTGCCAGCGGGGTTACCATGCCGGTGTCGCAGAAGTCGTATGCGAACTTGCCGCGGGTCAGCGTCGGGCAGGATGCCGGTTCTACGGCGATAAAGTGCGGGTTTGCCTTGCCGGTCAGCTTGTCACCCATGAACGGGGACATGATGCCGCCCAGATTCGAGCCGCCGCCTGCGCAGCCAATGACGATGTCCGGATATTCGCCGACCTTCTCCAAGGCAGCCTTTGCTTCCAGACCAATGACACTCTGATGCAGCAGAACCTGATTGAGCACGCTGCCCAGCACATAGCGATAGCCCTCGTGCGTGGTTGCATATTCTACTGCTTCGGAAATTGCCGTGCCCAGAGAGCCGGTGCTGCCCGGGAAACGCTCGTTAATCTCACGGCCTACCTTTGTGGTCATGGACGGAGACGGAATAATATCTGCACCATAGGTGTGAATGACTTCCTTGCGGTATGGCTTCTGCTCATACGAGCACTTTACCATGTAAACCTTGCAGTCCAAGTCAAAATACTGGCAAGCCATTGCCAGCGCAGTGCCCCACTGACCTGCACCGGTCTCCGTCGTCACACCCTTGAGACCCTGTACCTTGGCATAATATGCCTGTGCAATGGAGGAATTGAGCTTGTGGCTGCCGCTCGTGTTGCCGCCCTCAAATTTGTAATAAATCTTTGCCGGCGTATCCAGTGCTTTTTCCAGATAATATGCACGCATCAGCGGAGACGGACGGAACATCCGATAGTGCTCACGCACTTCTTCCGGAATGTCAATATAGCGGTCGGTCTCGTTGAGTTCCTGCTTTGCCAGCTCGGTGCAGAACACCGGCTCCAGATCTGCCAGCTGTACCGGCTTGTGTGTTGCCGGATTGAGCATCGGGCGATGCTGTGTTTTCATATCCGCACGAACATTGTACCACTGCTTCGGGATCTCATCTTCGCCAAGATAAATTTTATATGGAATCTTTGCCATAACTACTGTCTCCCAATCTTCAAATCTTCGTATCGCTGCAGCAACTGCAGCGTCAAACTACTTTAAATTATACGGGGCTTATCTGGCAATGTCAAGACCATAAAAAATCCGGCAGGCGTTTCGCCTGCCGGAACATCGTATTCGATAAGATTGTACGAACTTACTGCGCGGTATTGCGGGACGGATCACGCAGAACAACGTCATGTGCGCCGCCTTCAACCAGCGAGGTTGCGGAAACCAGCGTAATCTTCGCCTTCTGCTGCAGCTCCGGAATGCTCATGGCACCGCAGTTGCACATGGTGGAGCGAACCTTTGCCAGCGTCATGCCAACATTGTCCTTCAGTGCGCCTGCATACGGAACGTAGGAGTCAACGCCTTCCTCAAACGACAACTTCTTGTCGCCGCCCATGTCGTAACGCTGCCAGTTTCTTGCACGAGCAGAGCCTTCGCCCCAGTACTCCTTCATGTAAGAGCCGCCGACAACAACACGGTTCGTCGGGGATTCGTCAAAGCGGGAGAAGTAGCGGCCGAGCATCAGAAAGTCTGCGCCCATAGCCAGTGCCAGCGTCATGTGGTAGTCGTATACCAAACCGCCGTCCGAACAAATCGGGATATAAATACCGGTCTGCTCAAAGTACTCGTCACGCGCCTGAACCACGTCGATCAGAGCGGTAGCCTGACCGCGGCCAATGCCCTTCTGCTCACGCGTGATGCAGATGGAACCGCCGCCGATGCCGACCTTTACGAAGTCAGCGCCGCACTTTGCCAGATACAGGAAGCCTTCCTTGTCAACAACGTTGCCCATGCCGACCTTTACGGTGTCACCGTAGTTCTCACGAATCCAGTCAATGGTCAGCTTCTGCCACTCGGAGAAGCCCTCGGAGGAGTCGATACACAGAACATCTGCACCAGCCTCAATCAGTGCCGGAACACGCTGTGCATAGTCGCGGGTGTTGATGCCGGCGCCTACCATGTAGCGCTTGTGTGCATCCAGCAGCTCCAGCGTGTTTTCCTTATGGGAGTCATAGTCCTTGCGGAATACCATGTAAACGAGGTTCTGGTTCTCGTCGATAATCGGCAGTGCATTGAGCTTGTGGTCCCAGATGATGTTGTTTGCTTCCTTGAGGGAAGTATCCTTCGGTGCAGTAATCAGTTTCTCGAACGGAGTCATAAATTCTTCCACGCGCAGGGACGGCTCCATGCGGCTGACGCGGTAATCTCTGCCGGTTACGATGCCGAGCAGCTTGCCGTTCGGGGTGCCGTCTGCGGTAACAGCCATGGTGGAATGACCGGTAGCTTCCTTCAGTGCCAGTACGTCACCGAGGGTCTGATCCGGCTTGATGTTGGAATCGCTGACAACAAAGCCAGCCTTGTAGCTCTTGACGCGGGCAACCATCGCAGCCTCAGACTCAATGCTCTGAGAGCCATAGATGAAGGACATGCCGCCCTCGCGTGCCAGAGCGATTGCCATGGTGTCGTTGGATACCGCCTGCATGATAGCGGAAACCATCGGGATATTGATGGAGATCGGACACTCCTCAACACCCTTGCGATACTTTACAATCGGGGTTTTCAGGTCTACGTTCGCCGGAATGCACTTACTGGAAGAATATCCCGGTACCAGCAGGTATTCGCTGAAGGTATGGGACGGTTCAGAAAAATAATATGCCATGATAGTTCGACTCCCTTCACGTTCTTCAATCTGAAATTTACTGTAATTGCTTATAATTATACTCGCATCTAAAAACAAAGTAAATCCCCCAACTGTCGAAATTTCTCCCAAAAATTGCGTAGCTCATGTTCATTTTCATGTGAGAAAAGAGGAAACCCGCCGGCATGCGCCGACGGGTTTGTATCCTGTAAACAAGATTTACTTTTGTGTTACTGCGCGCAGGAAAGCCTGTGTGCGTTCCATCTTCGGGTGGTCGAAGATTTCCTCCGGTGTGCCCTCCTCGGTGATGTAGCCGTCCGACATGAAAATCACGCGGTCAGCCACCTCGCGGGCAAAGCCCATCTCGTGGGTTACGACAACCATCGTCATGCCCTGCTTTGCCAGCTCCTTCATGGTATCGAGTACTTCTCCTACCATTTCCGGATCCAGCGCAGAGGTCGGCTCATCGAACAAAATCGCCTTCGGGTCCATCATGAGCGAGCGGACGATTGCCACACGCTGCTTCTGACCGCCGGAAAGCTGTGCCGGATAATTTTCCGCCTTTTCCTCCAGTCCGACGCGCTTGAGCAGCTCTACCGCCTTTTTCTTGGCATCTGCCTCGCTCATCAGCTTCTGCTTGACCGGTGCCAGCGTCAGGTTATCCATGACATTCAAATGATTAAACAGATTGAAGTGCTGGAACACCATGCCCAGCTTCTGGCGAATCTTATTGATGTCGGTGCCCTTATCCAAAATATCCGTGCCGTCAAAAATAATCTGACCGCCGGTCGGCTCTTCCAGACGGTTCAAGCAGCGCAAAAACGTACTCTTACCGGAGCCGGACGGGCCAATGACAACAATGCACTCGCCCTTGTTGATCTCGCAGTCGATTTTCTTGAGAACTTCCAGCTCGCCGAAGCTTTTCTTTAAATTCTTAACGGTTATCACTCTGACGCAGTCTCCTTTCGATGGCAGCCAGACCAAAGGTCATCAGCTTAACCAGAATGTAGTAAATAATGGCAACCGCAATCAGCGGAAGGAATGCCTGATAGGTACGCGATACGATAAAGTCGCCTGCCTTGGTCAAATCGACAATCGCAACGTAACCGACGATAGAAGTCTCCTTGACCAGCGTAATCATTTCATTGCCCAGTGCCGGAATGACATTCTTGATTGCCTGCGGCAGAATGATGTACCGCATGGTCTCACCATAGGTGAAGCCCAGCGAGCGGCCGCCTTCCATCTGGCCGTTATCCACTGCCAGAATGCCTGCACGAATGTTCTCTGCGACATATGCACCGCTGTTGATGCCGAATGCCAAAATAGCGGCAACAACTGCATAGCGGCTGCGGAAGATAACCATGAACATAATCAGCAGCTGTACCATCGACGGCGTACCGCGCAGAATGTCAATATACACGCCCGCGATGCGCGACCAAATGGTCTTTTTCTTTCTGCGCACTTCGGTCAGCTTCATCAGTGCGATAATAAAGCCGAGCACGATGCCGATAATGCCCGCGCAGAGTGAAATGCCAATCGTGACGCCAAGGCCCTTGGCCATCAGCACATAACCGTTGGTATCTACAAATACATACTTGAGATTTTCTACAAAGCCCTTGTTTGCCGCAGCATCATCCTGATTTTCGGTGTCTACGGTTGCGGCGCTGCCGTTGATGTACTGGTCAACCAGCTGATCAAATGTGCCGTCTTCCTTGATTTTCTTCAAGCCATCGTTAATCATCTGCAGGGTTTCCGTGTCGCCCTTCTTGACTGCAATGGCATACTGCTCGGTGGATGTGTCATCCTGCATCATCTTGAGCGTGTCCTTGTTGTTGGCAACAAAGTTCTGCGCCGGATTCTGGTCAATGACAACGGCATCTACACCGCCGTTTTTCAGTGCAACGACAGCGTCTGTGCCCTTCTTAAAGCGCTGTACATCGGTCTTGCTGTCCGTGATGACATCGTTGTCTTCGCCCGGCGTGCACAGCAGGTCACCGGTCGTGCCCTCCTGTACACCGATTTTCTTGCCGTTCAAATCCGCCAGCTTGGTAATCGCGCTGTCCTTCTTGACGACAATGCACTGGGTTGCGGTATAGTAGCTGTCCGAGAAATCGACGGACTGGCGGCGATCCGGCGTATCCGTCATACCTGCAATGACAGCGTCCAGACTGCCGGTAGCCAGCGAAGCCACCAGAGACTTAAACTCCATGTTGGTAATCTTGACGTTGAAGCCCTCTGCCTTGCCAATTGCCTTGATGACAGCCATGTCAAAGCCTTCCGGCTCGCCATCGTTGCCGATGTACTCAAACGGCGGGAACTCGGCATTGGTGCCGACATTCAGCGTCTTGCCGGTATCCTTTGCCGTCTCTTGTGTATCGCTGCCGCCGATATACTGGGCTACCAGCTTATCGAACGTGCCGTTTTCCTTGATTTTTTTGAGACCATCGTTGATTTTGTTCAGGGTCTCCGTGTCGCCCTTCTGCACAGCGATGGCATACTGCTCGGTAGATGTATCATCCTGCATCAATTTCAGGGTATCCGGATTCTTGGATACAAAGTTCTCTGCCGGATTCTGGTCAATGACAACGGCGTCTACGCCGCCATTGTTCAGGGCTACCACTGCGTCCGTGCCCTTCTTGAAGCGCTGCACATCGGTCTTGCTGTCCGTGATAACCTCGTTATCTTCGCCCGGCGTACACAGCAGGTCACCGGTCGTGCCCTCCTGTACGCCGATTTTCTTGCCATTCAAATCCGCCAGCTTGGTGACATCGCTGTCCTTTTTGACAATGATGCACTGGGTTGCGGTATAATAGCTGTCCGAGAAGTCGACAGACTTCTGACGGTCTTCTGTCACGGTCATGCCCGCGATGACGGCATCCAAGCTGCCTGTAGACAGCGAGGCTACCAGAGACTTGAACTCCATATTGGAGATCTTGACCTCAAATCCTTCTTCCTTGCCAATCGCCTTGATGACGGCCATGTCAAAGCCGTCCGGCTGTCCGTCGTTGCCAATGTACTCGAACGGCGGGAACTCTGCGTTGGTGCCAATCGTCAGAACATCCGTTGCCTGTGCCTTGGACGCAGTCGGGAAGAATACGCCGCCAGCCACGAGCAGGCACGCCAGACACATTGCCAGCAAACGCTTTACGCTCTTTTTCATGCTCTGCTGTTTCCTTTCTGATTCATATTTTTACTTCAAATAAATAAAGAGGATGAGGCGAACGAATCGACAATCGTTTGTCCCATCCTCTCTAATGCATGGTGAATTATTCTACCGGAACGGTCCAGCCCATGTCATCCGGCTTGGTGCCCCACTGGATACCAGTCAGTGTATCGTACAGTCTCTGGGTAACGTCACCGATTTTGCCGTCGTTAATCTTGCAGACGTCATCCTCGTACCGCAGCTCGCCTACCGGAGAGATAACCGCTGCAGTACCGGTGCCGAATACTTCTTCCAGCTTGCCTTCCTTGGAAGCCTTTACGATGTCAACGATCGGCAGACGCTCCTCGGATACGGTGTAGCCCCACTTCTCCAGCAGTGCGATGCAGGAACGGCGGGTAACGCCCGGCAGTACCGTGCCTACGCACGGAGCAGTATAGATGGTTCCATCAATCTTGAAGAAGCAGTTCATGGAACCAACTTCCTCTACGTATTTATGCTCTACGCCATCCAGCCACAGGCTCTGTTCGTAGCCCAGCTCATGACCCTTAACCTGAGAAATCAGGGATGCAGCGTAGTTGCCGCCGCACTTGGTAAAGCCGGTGCCGCCCGGGCAAGCACGCGTGTACTCGTCCTCAACGAAGATTTTAACCGGATTGATGCCGGTGGAGTAGTATGCGCCAACCGGAGAGCAGATAATCATAAACTGATGGGTCTTAGAGGTACGAACGCCCAGATGCGGCTCATCAGCGAAGATGAACGGACGAATGTACAGAGAGGTGCCCGGCAGAGACGGAACCCAGTCCTCTTCTACCTTGACCAGCGCCTTGACTGCCTGAACAAAGTCCTCAACCGGCAGCTGCGGCAGGCACATACGAGCATTGGTGTTCCACATACGCTCTGCGTTGCAGTCCGGACGGAACAGCTGAACCTTTCCTTCCGGCGTGCGGTATGCCTTCATGCCCTCGAAAGACTCCATGGCATAGTGCAGAACCATGGCAGCCGGATCCAGCTGAATCGGCTGATACGGCACAATGCGCGCGTCATGCCAGCCGATGCCCTCGGTATGGTCAATAATCAGCATATGATCGGTATAGTAATTACCAAATCCCAGATTGTGCTGATCCGGCTTCGGCTTTTTGTTCGTCGTCGGAGTAAATTTGATGTCTAACATAGTGTATTCACTCTTTTCCCGCCATACTAGCGAATTGTTTTGGAAATCGTATGAGCTTATTTTATATAACTTGTGTGCGTATTGCAAGAGCCTGACGCTATTTTTTTGCGTGAAACTCTATTTTTTCGCATGTTATGCAGGTTTCCCGTCTGTTTTTGCATCAATTCATGCATCATTTTGTTTGCATGGGCAAGTTTATGCTCCGTTTGGCATAAAAAAGACTGCATCCGAAGATGCAGCCTTTCGATTCAGGTTTCGCAAAAGCTCAAGAATTAAGCCTTGCCGTCGCAGCCCAGAACGTTTACGATCTTGTGAGCTACCATGTCCTTAACAGCCTGACGAGCCGGCTTCAGGTACTGGCGCGGATCGAAGTGATCCGGATGCTCAGCCATGTGCTTACGGATGGAAGCAGTCATAGCCAGACGGATATCAGAGTCAATGTTGATCTTGCATACAGCCAGCTTAGCAGCCTTACGCAGCTGATCTTCCGGAATACCGATAGCATCCGGCATCTGACCGCCGTAGGTGTTTACGATCTTTACGAACTCCTGCGGAACGGAGGAAGAACCGTGCAGAACGATCGGGAAGCCCGGCAGACGCTTGATGCACTCTTCCAGTACGTCGAAACGCAGCGGAGGCGGAACCAGGATGCCGTCCTCGTTGCGGGTGCACTGCTCCGGAGTGAACTTGTATGCGCCATGGGAAGTACCGATAGCGATTGCCAGAGAGTCACAACCGGTGCGGGAAACGAATTCCTCTACTTCTTCCGGATGGGTGTAGCTCTCGTTGCCAGCCTCAACAACAACTTCGTCCTCGACGCCAGCCAGGGTGCCCAGCTCAGCCTCGACAACTACGCCGTGGTCATGTGCGTACTCTACAACCTGCTTGGTCAGAGCGATGTTTTCCTCGAAAGACTTGGAGGAAGCGTCGATCATAACGGAGGTGAAGCCGCCGTCGATGCAGGACTTACAAACCTCGAAAGAGTCGCCGTGATCCAGATGCAGAGCGATCGGGATATCCGGGTTGTTGATAACTGCAGCCTCAACCATCTTTACCAGATAGGTGTGGTTTGCGTAAGCGCGAGCGCCCTTGGATACCTGCAGGATAACCGGAGCCTTCAGCTCGCCGGCAGCCTCCGTGATACCCTGAACGATCTCCATGTTGTTAACATTGAAAGCGCCAACTGCGTAACCGCCGTCATATGCCTTCTTGAACATCTCAGTAGTAGTTACAAGTGCCATTATTCATCTTCCTTTCAGAAATTTTCCGTGTGCAAACAGCCATAAACACACGAATTCCGTATAACGGTATTTTACCAGTCTTTTGCGCTAAAATCAAGTCGATTGTGTAAGTTTCGCAAATTTTATCCAAATCCTACCCAAAATGTATGCGCAGGTACTTTTGTCCGGCTACATGCAAAAAGAATTGATTTTCCTTGGAAAATATGGTATATTCAAATTAACATCGGAAACTGCGGCAGAACTGGACTTTTTTTCGTCCGGCGGAAACGAGACGCCGCCGCGTTTCTCTCGTGACAATTTAGGAGGTTTTTGAATTATGAGTGAGCTGAAGGGTGCTATGATCATCGGCCAGTCCGGTGGTCCGACTTCTGTTATCAACGCAAGCGCATACGGCGCAATCAAGGCTGGTCTGGATTCTGATTCCATCACCACCGTTTACGGCGCTGCAAACGGCATTGTCGGCGTTCTGAACGACAAGCTGTATATCATGGACAAGGAAGATCCGGCTGAGCTGGAGCTGCTCAAGTACACCCCGTCTTCTGCACTGGGTTCCTGCCGCTACAAGATCGCTGATCCGGACGTAGACGACACCGATTACAAGCGCATCCTTGAGATCTTCAAGAAGTATGACGTTCGTTACTTCTTCTACAACGGCGGTAACGACTCCATGGATACCTGCAACAAGATCTCTAAGTACATGAAGAAGGTTGGCTACGACTGCCGCGTTATGGGCATTCCGAAGACCATCGACAACGACCTGTTCGGCACCGACCATTGCCCGGGCTTCGCTTCCGCTGCTAAGTACATCGCTACTTCCATTGCAGAAGTTTACCAGGATTCCCACGTATACGACAAGGGTCAGGTTTCCATCATCGAGATCATGGGCCGTCACGCAGGCTGGCTGGCAGGCGCTGCTTCCCTGGCTTCCGTTGCTGGCTATCCGGCTGATCTGGTTTACCTGCCGGAAGTTGACTTCAACATGGACGAGTTCCTGGAAGACGTTTCCGCACTGTGGGAGAAGAACCACAATGTTATCGTAGCTGTATCCGAGGGTATCCACTACGCTGACGGTTCCTTCGTATCCGAGGCTAAGACCTCTGCTACCGACGGCTTCGGTCATGCTCAGCTGGGCGGCCTGGCTGCTATGCTGGCAGACGCTGTCAAGGAAAAGCTGGGCGTAAAGGTTCGCGGCATCGAGCTGTCCCTGCTGCAGCGCTGCGCTGCTCATTGCGCTTCCCAGACCGATATCGACGAGTCCTTCCTGGCTGGTCAGACTGCTGTTAACTCCGCAGTTGCTGGCGAGACCGACAAGATGGTTGCTTTCGAGTGCTCCCGTGAGAACGGCTACACCTGCAAGACCAAGCTGCTGAACCTGTCCGACGTAGCAAACTACGAGAAGAAGGTTCCGGTAGAGTGGATCAACGAGCGCGGCAACAACGTATCCGACGAGTTCGTAAAGTACGCTCTGCCGCTGATTCAGGGCGAGACCCAGATGAAGAAGGAAAACGGCCTGCCGCGCTTCGCAAAGCTGGCTAAGATCGTAGCTGAGTAATTTTCTCTCATCTAGTATTGAATGTATAGCTGCACCGGCAGATGCTTCGGCATCTGCCGGTTTTTTCATTGTGTTATTTCGACCACTTATTGCGTCTGCGCAACCACTTACTGTGTTTTTCGAGACGCCGCAGCTCCCATCTGGTATACTATATCCAACAACATAAGAAAGGAGGACACATGTATGAAAATTACTTTGCAGCCATCCGACAGCGAAGCGTTGGAGGTTATCATCCGCGGAAATCTCAGCGATCCGCAAATCCCGCAAATCATCGCCGCGCTGCACGCCGCCAAAGCAACCTCCTGCCTGTTTTTATATCAGGAAGGCAAAGAATATCTGTGTCCTGTCAAAGATATTTCGTATTTCGAGGCCATGGACGGAAAAATCATTGCCTTTACCAAGCAGGGCTGTATGGAGGCACGCAACAAATTATACGAGCTGGCGCAAACGCTGTATCACAGCGGTTTTGTTCAAATCAACAAAGGAACACTGCTCAATGTTCGGCAGGCGCAATCCGTACAGTCAGAATTTTCCGGAAATTATGTCGTCACCCTGCAAGACGGCAAGACGCGCCTGACGATTTCCCGCAAGTATTTCAAAGCCTTTCGCACGTATGTAGAAAAGGAGTTGTGACCTATGAAAAAATGGAATCCTATGAATGTATTCAGCTATTGCATGATCGGCGTCGGCTTTGCCGCAATCTCTGTGGCAATCGGAATGTACATCAATCTCGGCATGACCGAAATCCTGAAAAACTTTGTCGTTTGGATGATTGGCGGCGCCATCATTGGGCTGTTGTCTTTGATTTATGAAGCAGAACAGTTGTCCAACGTGAAGGCGACATTGATTCACGCCCCGCTCACCTGCCTGACCGCGCTGATTTGCGGCTGGATTTGCGGCTACGGAGAGCATTCGGTTTCTCTGCTCATCGTCCGCATGCTTCCGACCATCGCGATCATTTATGTAATCATTCATGCGATTTTATACCTGCTGCGCCGCGCATCCGTGCAGCGCATCAACCACAAACTCAACAAATAAATTTCTTAGGACAGACACCAACTGGGCGTCTCCCGCTTATACTGCGGACAGAGGTGAGGTGTATGGTCTGCTGCTGGAGAGTCTTTGGTCTGGCTGCGGCGGCATTCGGGCTGGGCTTGCTGCTCGCACAGCTGCTTCCCGCCTGCCTGCTGCTGCCCATCGCAACGGTTTTGCTCATTGCTGCCGGCATTGTCGTACATTGGAACGCCTGAAAGGAGTCTGTCTGATGAAAATTGTTGTTATCAAAAGCCCCAAACTGCTCGCCGGTATTTTGCGCGGAATTTTCGGCATAAAAAACACATCTGCCGTGTAAGATGCTCTTGACTTTTGAATCTGTCATTTGATAAAATAAGCATACCGAGTAGCGAAAAGCGTAAATCCAGGTTTCTGGATTTACGCTTTTTTTGCGTTTTATTTTTTTAAGTGAGGTTTATCCGATGGAACAAGAAAAAAATATCAACAAAATGGGCACGATACCGGTTCAGCGCTTGATGCTGTCCATGGGAGTGCCGATGATTTTCTCCATGATGCTGCAGGCGTTTTATAATATCGTAGACAGCGCATTTGTCTCGAACATGGCACAGCACGGAGAAGCGGCGTTGACCGCGCTCACGCTTGCCTTTCCGGTTCAAATGCTTCTGGTTGCCTTCAGTGTTGGCACCGGCGTCGGCGCCAACGCCCTGTTATCGCGCACCTTAGGAGAAGGAAATCGTGAAAAAGTCAACCGCGTTGCCGGAAATGCCGAGTTTCTCTCGCTGGTCATCTGTGTGGTTTCCATTGCATTCGGTCTCGTCGGCGTGCGTGCCTATGTGCAGTCTCAGAGCAACAATACGCTCGTCATCGACATGGCAATCTCTTATCTGCGCATCTGCTGCTGCATCCCCTTCGGCATGGTCTTTTTTTCCTGCTTTGAAAAGCTGCTGCAGGCAACCGGAAAGTCTCTTTTTTCCACCATTGCGCAGGTTTCCGGTGCTGTGACCAATATTATTTTAGATCCTATTCTGATTTACGGTCTGTTTGGCTGTCCGGCGTTGGGCGTCCGCGGCGCCGCCTATGCCACGGTTCTCGGTCAAATTGTCTCCTGCATTGTCGCGCTGTTTTTTCATCTCGCCATCAACAAAGAGATCGCAAACGGTCTGCGCTATATCAAGCCGTCCAAGCGCCTGATTCGACAGATTTACACAATTGGATTGCCTGCCATTATCGCGCAGGCGCTCATGTCCGTCATGACCTACGGACTCAACCTGATTTTCGGCACGGTGAGCGAAAACGCTGTGACCGCCTACGGTCTGTACTACAAAATTCAGCAATTCTTGTTATTTGCCGCCTTCGGTCTGCGTGATGCGATTACACCGATTGTCTCGTTCAATTACGGTATGCGCGATAAACAGCGCGTCAATCTCGGCATCAAATACGGTATGCTGTACACCCTTGTGATTATGCTGGCCGGAACTGTGCTGTTGGAGCTGTTCGCCTCTCCTCTCGCTCATGTATTCGGCTTGTCCGGTGAGACAGAGCAGTTGTGTGTCAGTGCCATTCGAATCATTTCGCTCAGCTTGGTTTTTGCCGGAGTCAACGTTGCCGGACAGGGCGTTTTCCAAGCCCTGCGCAGCGGCATAGAATCGCTGGTCATTTCGCTGTGCCGCCAGCTGATTTTCGTTCTGCCCGTCGCATGGCTGTTCGCCCGCATCGGCCTGCGCATTCACATGCCCTCTCTGATTTGGTGGACATTCCTCCTCGCGGAAACCATTTCCGTCGCACTTTTCTGCGTTCTGATGCGCCGCATTCGCCGCTCAAAAATCGCCTGTATCTGACAAAAAAGACGAATCTCATGAGAGATTCGTCTTTTTTTCCTGTATTCGCTGGCACAGCATCTCATACAGCTGTTCATGCTCCTGAATGACACAATCAACCTGTTCTCCGACCCAAATCAGGCCGGAATCTTCCGGATCAATAATCACAATATATCCAATGCCCGCACCGCGCGCCGCATAGGCTCCCGCCACGGCATCCTCAATCACAATACAGTCTTTCGGATGCATGTGCAGGCTCTTTGCCGCTGCACAATAAATATCCGGTGCAGGCTTTCCGCGAAAGCTGCCATCGGTACAGACAATATCCTCCCGCCGGAACCAACGATATAATTGCAGATTTTCATAATAAAAATCTACACTCGCAGGATTGGACGACGTCGCAATGGTAAACGGAATCTCATATTTTTTGAGAAAATCCAAGATTTGCGGAATGCCATCTGCCAGATGAAACAGCTCCGGATGCATCAGACACAGACGCTTATACGCTTGTCTTTTATTTGAAATTAACGCTTGCTTCTCGTCCTTTGTCAGAGATTTTCCCCAGAAAATATCTACGGTTTCTGCACTGGATCTTCCGTTTGCTGTGCGCAAAAACGTATCAATCCCAATGCTTTTTCCAATGGTCTGCTCGGCAATCATATTCCACGCTTGATATTGCAGCGGCGTATCAAACAGCATTGTCCCGTTGAAATCAAAAATAACCGCAAATGGCTGCATGTCAGATACCTCCTCTCAAACACACACCTTCTTGTTACAGTATACTACATGCACGAATTCCCTGCAAATAATTTTCTTGTCATACTTTTCACGTCCGGAACATACCCCTATACCAGCAGCATCATTCAGGACTCTTGACGTAGGAGGAAGGCATATGGAACCGAAAAAAAGCACATTTGATATCAGCCGTCTGCTGCTGGACACCGTAAATACCTATGAAGAAACGGCGGATGCCATTGTTCCGGACACGTTTCCCGATCTTATGCGCATCGCCGCCGTGTTCGGAACCCCGCAGCTCAAAGACGATGTGCCGCAGTCTGGGCGCGTCTTTTTGTCCGGCAGCATCCGCATGACAGTCTTTTATGTGCCGGAGGGCGGCGGTCTGCGAAAGCTGGACATCCCAGTCAGCTTTGCGCACATCGAAGAAGCACAAGACATCAACGAATGCTGTCAATTGTTTGCCTCCTGTCAGGTTGTTTCCGCTGATGCGCGCATTATGAATTCGCGCAAATTGTCAGTGACGGCAACGCTGTGCATCTCCTGTCAGGTCTTTTGTCCGGAGTCACTGACATTGACAACCGCATTTGATGACGCCGACGAACAGTTAGAAATCTTGCCTGCGTCGCACCTCGTGACGCTTCCGGTCTGCGCCTGCCGCAGAGAGTTTACTCTGATGGATGATGTCAATCTTGCGGATTTTTCCCGATACAGCAGCATCGCCGTTCCGCGCGCCGAGCTGCGGCTTTCCGATTGCCGGCTGATGAATGAGAAGGCAATCATCAAGGGAGATGCCGTCCTGCACCTGCTTGCGGAGACAACCGACGGCTTATTGGAAAACGCGGACTGCGTGCTGCCATTTACACAGATTTTAGAAGCAGAGGGCATGAAAGACGATGGACAGCTCTCGGTGCGCTTTGCCGTGCGCCATCTGGACGCGGAAATGCGCGATGACGGTCTCGTCAGCATCGGTCTCGGCGCCTCGGTGCTGCTCACAGCCTTTGAAACGCTGACCTTGCAAACCATTGAAGATGTCTACCATTTGCAGCATCCGGTACAGATGGAAAGCCGTTCCATTCCGCTTTCCTCCTGTCGGCTGCTGCCGGAGCTGGGGTGTGAGGCCTCCGAAACACTTTCGGTCGGCATGAAAATAGCACAAATAGCCGATGTCACAGCGGTCACCGACCGTCTGATGCAGGAATCATCTCCGCTCTGTCTGCGCATGATGGTATGTGTGTTGTATCGTGCCGAAGACGGCTGCTATTATTCGATTCACCGCGCGGTACAAATGCCTCTGGATGTACCGGCAGCACCGGAAACCGTGCGCCTGCAGGCGCTGCAATGCCGTGCTTCCGCCGCTGTCAGCGGGGAGGATTCCATCGTATTGTCTCTGAGCGGCCGCTGTTCTGTCTTGGCGCAGGAATCTCTGACCATCCGCGATTTGACCACGCTGACCGTTGACACAGAGGCATGCAGTCCATCCGTGCCGGTGTCTGTGATTTTGCGTTATATGGATGCCGGAGAGCGGCTCTGGGACATCGCCAAGAGCTACCGCACAACCGTAGATGCCATCCGGCAAGCCAATCAGCTGACCGAGGATGTCATGAACACGCAGGCGCAAATGCTGCTCATTCCGGTCCGATAACCACGCGGAGGTGCATATGGAACGTCAAAAACTATACGAGGATATCAGCCGCCGTACCGGCGGCACCATTTATATCGGCGTCGTCGGGCCGGTTCGAACCGGAAAATCCACCCTTATCAAGCGATTTATGGAAACGCTGGTCTTGCCCGGCATCGACAACGTGTATCGACGCGAGCGCGCCAAGGATGAATTGCCGCAATCGGGTTCCGGCCGAACCATTATGACCGCGGAGCCGAAATTTGTGCCGGAAGAAGCCGCAGAAATTGCGCTGGACGATGATGGGACATGCAAGATTCGACTGGTGGACTGCGTCGGCTATCTCATTGACGGCGCACTCGGGCAGACGGAGGAGGACGCGCCGCGCATGGTCTCGACACCATGGAGCGACACTCCCATTCCCATGGCACAGGCTGCTGAGCTGGGCACGCGAAAAGTCATTGCCGACCACTCCACCATCGGTCTTGTCGTGACAACCGACGGTACTGTAACGGATTTTCCGCGCGAAGCGTATCTGGACGCGGAGGATCGCGTGATTCGCGAGCTAAAAAGTCTGCACAAGCCATTTCTCGTTCTGGTCAATTCGATGCAGCCGCAGGGCGCGGAAGCGCAGCATATTTGTCAGCAAATTTCCGATTCCTACGACGTCACCGCCATTGCTGCGGACTGCATGAACATCGATGCCGAGGAAATGGGCGCCGTGCTCAAGGCGGTGCTGTACGAATTTCCCGTGCGGGAGGTCGGCATTGTGCTGCCGCCGTGGGTCAACACGCTCCCCGCCGGTCATCGCGTCAAAGAATCCGTTTACGATGGCATCCGCACACAGGCACAGCACATCGGCCGCATGCGGGACATGAAAGCGTGTGCACAGGCACTCGCGCAGACAGATTATGTGTCCGATGCGCAGGTTGTCTCCATGGAGCTGGGTACCGGCAGCGTTCAGCTGGAAATGCGCATCCCGCAGGAGATTTTTTATCAAATCGCAGGCGAACAGTCGGGTCTGCCCATCCGCGGAGAAGCGGATCTCATTCCCCTGCTCACCAAGCTTGCCGCCATCCAAAAGGAATATCAGCGATTTGACGGCGCGCTGCAGCAGGTGCAGCAGACCGGTTACGGCATCGTCATGCCGACCATCGACGAACTCAAGCTGGATGAGCCGGAAATCGTGCGGCAAGGCGGCCGATACGGTGTGCGCTTAACCGCTTCCGCGCCCTCCATTCACATGATTCGCGCAGACATTCAAACCGAGGTTTCTCCCATTGTCGGTTCAGAAAAACAGTCCGCGGATCTCGTTGCTTATCTGATGTCAGAGTTTAACGGAGAACCGGAACGCATTTGGCAGACCAACATTTTCGGCAAATCGCTCAATGAGCTGGTCAGCGAAGGCATGAACACCAAGCTCGCCCGCATGCCGGAGGACGCCCGCAGCAAGCTACAGGAAACGCTGGAGCGCATCATCAACGAGGGTTCCGGCGGCTTAATCTGCATTATTCTATAGGATAAGATTTTCATTCTATTGAAGTAGCTTTCTACTCAAATATTTCTAAATATGATAAAATTTTTGTAAATATTCAAGTTTTTTTGCACTTTTGATTGACAATCCCGCAAAAATCCCGTATACTAAACACATGCTAACAAGGGCGTTGCAGACATCATTCTGCAACGCTCTTTTTCTTTCAGCATACCGGAGCATGAGACGGATACACATGCCGCATCTCCTTTTTGCTGTATCGTCACACACAGCGAAAGACCTTCGTATCACAAAGCAAACGCTATTCCTCTATACACATCTTCAATCATCTTCACATTTGCGGAATGTTTGCTGTCTCATCTCTCTCTCAAACAAAAAAGCGCAGATCCGCAGATCTGCGCTTTTTTGTTGTATCTATCATTCCAAAATAGGCGAAATTTCCGACTGCGACTGCACATACCCGTACAATTGCCGGACATCCAACACAGCAATCGTTTTTTCAAAATGAGAAATCATCTGCATCTGTTCCAGCTCCGCCATCGAGCGGTACAGCGTTGCACGGCTGATATTGAGTCTGCGGGCAAGTCCTGCAAAGCCATCTGTCAGCCGCACCAGTCCCTGTGTCTCATGCTGCAGCAAATACATGCCAAGTGCAATGCTCGGCGTTGGCGCCGTAAACTGCTGTAACCGATTGAGCGAATGATGCACCTGATTTGCCAGCATCGTCAGATAATTTTCTCGAATCTGTCTGTTTTCTTGGAGCAGCTCCCGCATCTGCTGATGTGTCAGGAACGTCAGCATGCTGTTCGTCTTTGCGCGAACACAGCACTCCACGACAGGTTTAACTTCCGAAAACAAATCTTCCATGCCAATACACTCGCCGGGGCATATATTGTAATACAGGACACCGTGCAAATTGCAGATTTCAAGTTTTCCGGACAGCAAAAAGCCTATCGCCTCTTGCTCCCGCGTCACGCGGAGCACCTCGCCCTTGAACAAACTGTGCGGCATCACAATCTGCGCCAGCCCGCGAAGGCTGTTTTTCTCACAGCCGACAAACAGGCTGGACTCCAAAAATTTGCTCTCCTGTTTTGCCGTCAGCGCCATGTCCTGCCTCCTTGCCGTTTGTTCATCCCATACAAACCACTGTTTAAAAAATTATACCGCGTATCCCAGACATCGTCAACCAGATTTTTACAATCGCAACATATCCGACCTCAAACCGCCGCTTGACCGCGTCTCAAAAACGCAGTATGATGAATACATCGCATAGAATATGGGAGTCTTTTTTATGAAAATCATTGACGCACACATGCATTTCAGCAAGGCAATTCCGAGCTTTGCGCCGATGGCCGAACAAGTCGGTCACTTGTACACGGAGGAGCATTTACAGGCAGAATTTGCCCGTTTAAATATCGAACGCGCCGTTGTCATGGGTAACGGCAGCATTCGTCCGGAATGCCATCAGTATCCGGACTTTCTGCGCTACTGTATTGGGTTAGACAACAAGGTGATGGAAGCCCTGCCGGACGCACATATTCTTGATTTGCTGGAACAGAACCTACAGCGCGAAAGCTGTGTCGGCATCAAGCTGTACCCCGGATATAATCATGTGTATGTCGGAGATGCGCGCTTTTTCCCGTTGTATGAGCTGGCGGCGCAATATGACAAACCGGTTGCCATCCACACCGGCTCGACCGCCAACGGCATGGGATTTTTAAAGTACTGTCATCCGCTCACCGTCGATGAAGCCGCCGCACAGTTTCCCAAGACGCGGTTCGTCATGTGCCATTTCGGCAATCCGTGGCTGCCGGACGCCGCCGCTGTGCTGGAAAAAAATGCCAATGTCTTTGCCGATTTGTCCGGTTTGCTTGAAGGATTGTTTGATTTGGATGACCTGTTTGAGGAAAACAGCGGATATTTTTCTCTGCTTCGCACGTGGCTGGGTTATGCAGGCGGCTACGAAAAAGTCATGTACGGCACCGACTGGCCGCTCGTCAACATGGAGCAGTATATTCACTTCATGCAGTGCTTGATTCCGGAAAAGCATCACGAGAAGGTCTTTTATCAGACCGCCAAGCACGTATATCACCTGTAAGCAAGGTTCGCATCGCACCGCCGAAAGGCGGTGCTTTTTTATCGTAATCATATATTTATTAAGATTTTCTAAAGGTTTGTTTTCATGTCTTGTTTTTTATCCATATCGCAAGTATACTTTTTCCGTAGATATTACCGGAATAGGAGGTACTGGATTATGAAATCCTCTACAGTTTCTCGTTGCATACACATCGTTACATTTTGCGCGCTTTTTCTATGCATGATATGTATCATATTTTTTATCAACTCCGCGCCCATGATATCCAACAGTGACAGATGGTCTCCCAACGTCATATTTTTTCTGCTCAATGCCACTTTCTGGCTTGTACTTACGATTTTTATCATCGGAACTATTTTGTCCGTAATTTTATTTCTGTGCAATCTTATGCATTTTCGCAATCTGTCTAAGAAAGTCTTTTGGATAAATGCCGCGTTAGATATATATCCCTTGTTGCTTCTATTTATCGTTTCCGGCGGAAATATATCTAATGTTGCCCATCTGTTGGCTTGTCCAATCACCGCTTTTCCATTTTTCTCATAGTATTTTATCTCAAAAAAGCTGTCCCTTTGGGGCAGTTTTTTTATTTTCCACAGGCTTGCAAGAAATTGATATTTACAAAAAATCTCTCCGTCGTATTATAGGGACATCTGAACACGAATGGAGGTGAAACGATGCCGGAAACCCACGGAACGCCTTGTCCGGAGCTGAAAAAGCTGATGGAAATTGTCGAGAAGCATGAACAGCGTCTTGGACGCGGGAACATTGAATTTGCCGTGATTTCCACCAAGCTCAACATTATCATGGCGATTCTTGCCGCCGTCGGTGTCGCTGTCTGCGGTGCGGTCATATCTATAATACTATAAAGGAGGCGATCTCTGTGCGCAAACAGACCATCAGCTCGGATACCATTGCCCGCACGATTATTCTTGTGCTGGCACTTGTCAATCAGATTTTAGCCATTGAGGGAAAATCCGCGATTTCTTTCGCAAACAGTGATATTTATCAGCTTGTCTCGCTTTGCTGGACCATCGGCGCGTCTATCGCCGCTTGGTGGAAAAACAACAGCTTCACCTGTCTTGCCTGTGAAGCGGACGAATGGCGCAAATGTCGGCAGCAAGACCGAAATCAACAGGCAGATGACACAGAAAAGAAAGGGTGAACAGCATGTACGATGTCACATTTCAAACGGAAGCGCGGTATAAATCCGTCAAATACGGACAAGGGACGATTTATTCGTCCGCCTGCGGCCCTGCGAGCCTGTGCAACGCACTCAAAGTATTAGGCATCGCGTCAGTCAGTCTGCCGACCATGTGCAAACTGGCGGTCAGCTGCGGTGCCCGTGTGACCGGCGGCACAGATATGCATCAATTGCTTCGCGCCGCCTCCAAAAAGTATGCGTTTGCTTATCGTACCACAAGCAAAAATGCGGAGCTGCTCGCGCATTTGAAATCCGGCGGCACAGCAATTTTACACGCCGGAACCGAATACAAGCTGTTCTCAACCAGCGGGCATTTTGTCTGTGCAGCCACCGCCAAGGGCAGTACCATCACCGTGCTCGACAGCTATTGGTACAGCAGCAAATACACGTCCAGCGCCATCCGCCGCAATTACGTTCACGTTGTAAACAAGGGCGTTGTGCAGACCAGCCTGACCCAGTGCGGCAAGGCGACGATTGACCGTGCACCCAGCTACTATCTGCTCTCCCGCCCAAAACAAGACACTCACCCATCCGAACAGGAGGAACCGGATATGACGTATTACAAAGAGTTCAAAGACATCCCGCTCTACTACCAGGACGCCGTGAAAAAGCTGCTGGACGCCGGCGCCATCGCAGGCACCGGCAAAGGCTTAGAGCTGAGTGAAGATCTCTGCCGCGCCTTTACCATTCTCGACAAAGCAGGGCTTCTCAAGCTCTGACACACAAGAGCACGGCTTTGCGCCGTGCTCTCTTTTTTGCGTTCTTCTATTGTTTTCCGTCTGTCGGGTGTGCTATAATAGGCAAAGATGAACAGCAGAGAAAGGAAAACGGAATCTTATGAAGCGTGTTATTACCTACGGAACCTTCGATCTGCTCCACTACGGACATATCAATCTGCTCCGCCGTGCCAAGGCGCTGGGCGATTATCTGATTGTGGCAGTATCCACGGATGAGTTTAACTGGAATGAAAAGGGAAAAAAATGCTACTTTTCCTATGAAGAACGCAAGCAGCTGGTAGAGGCCATTCGCTATGTCGATTTGGTTATTCCGGAAGAAAACTGGGATCAGAAGCGGTCTGACGTTCACGAATACCATGTCGATACCTTTGTCATCGGTGATGACTGGCAGGGTAAATTTGATTTTCTCGAGGAAGAAGGCTGTGAGGTCGTCTATCTGCCGAGAACGCCGGAAATTTCCAGCACCAAAATCAAAACCGAACTCAACAAGAAGTAAAACGAAAAGAACGGGCTCTCAGCTCGTTCTTTTTATTTCTGTAAAAAATGTGCCAGCAGCGCGCTTCCCGTGGAAAAGTATCTGCCGTATTGTGCCTGTGCTTCGTTGTATTGCTGCCGCGCATGCCGCTCTGTTCTCGTACTGTCGTACAGCAAATATGGAACCGGCGTGCGTGTGTGCGTGCGGCACCGCACCGGTGTCGCGTGATCCGGCAAGACAAGCAGGCGAAACGCCTCTCCCGTCGCGCACAGCTCGCGAAAAACCGTTGCAATCACTTGCTGGTCAATGGACGAGATTGCCTGCATTTTGCGCTGTGCGTCACCTTGATGTCCCATCTCGTCCGGTGCTTCCAGATGCACAAACGCAAAATCTGCCCCCTCCCTCAGCGCCTGCACAGCTGCCAGCGCTTTTCCGGTAAAATTGGTGTGCAGCGATCCGTCCGCACCGGAAACAGTTACCGATTCCAGCCCAATGCCGGCGGCGATGCCGTGCAGCAGGTCTGTCGCAGAGACCATCACACCGCGTTTTCCGGTCTGCTCTTGAAACGGCGGCAGCTGCATCGGTGTGCCGGCGCCCCAAAACCAAAGACCGTTCGCCTTGTGTAAGCCGCGTGCCTGCCGCGCTTGATTGATGGGATGCTTGTCCAAGATTGCATGACTTTTGCGCATCAGCTCGCGCAGCAACGGCTGCTGCGGCAAATACGCTCCGATTTGTTCTCCCAAATGATCATGCGGTTGTGCAAGCACAGGCAGCTCTCCATTGTGCCAGCACAGCAAATGCCGGTATCCCGTTCCGGTATAGAACGAAATATCAGAATTTTTAAATTTACTCCGGATAACATCCATCAAAATTGCTGCCTCGTCTGTCGAGATTTCATCCGCGCTGTGATCCAGCAGAACACACTGCGAAAACGCCGCTGCTTCTGTCCCCAGCGTCACCAGATTTGCGCGCAGCACAATATCATTTTTATTCATATGTACGCCCAACCCCAGCGCTTCCAGCGGGGCTCTCCCTGTATAATAGCGCTCCGGCGGATAGCCCAAAATAGAAAGATTGGCTGTATCACTGCCGACCGGCACGTCATCCGGCACTGTCCGCACGGTTCCGATTTCCGATTTCCGTGCCAAGGCATCCAGCATCGGCGTATGTGCAGCGGCAAGCGGTGTCTTTCCGTGCAGGCGTTCCAGCGGTTCATCCGCCATGCCGTCTCCGAGAACGATCAGATATTTCAACGGCTCTCTCCTTTCTGTCGCATTTCTCACGTTCTTGTATAGACAAGCTGCGACGATTTCGCATGATATGATGCAAGAATTCCTTTATTTTTCGCAAAATATGCAATTCTTTCGTGTTTATTTTTTATAATTTTATTCTTGTATTTTTTCGTGTTGTCTGCACATTCGCATATAAAAAACAAAAATACCGGAACGGCAAGCCGTTCCGGTATCGCGTTTCAGATTCAAATCAATTACTTAGAATCAGCCGGTGTCTCGTAGAAGCGAACCCAATCAAAATCCAGTGCTTCTGCAATGCGCATCGCCGTGCCAACCGGCAGACGATAATCGCCCAGCTCGATGCGAGTATAATAGCTACGAGCAATATGTGCCTTCTGAGCCGTTACTTCCTGAGTCAGGCCCTTGCTTTTTCTAAGTTCAACTAACCAGTCACGCATAGTAATTCACCTCAAATGAAATATCGAAAACTCTTTTGAAACCAGAGTATCTGTTTCTTAACGATGTTCATTATAACATCAATCCTCCGGCTTGTATATGTGTTTTCTGCCAGATTTTACGGGAATTTTGCTTGTTCTTGCTGTCATGATGTTACAAATTTGAGTAGAATCGACGCGGACAGATTGTGTGTTAAATTTCTGTTTGCGAATGGGATTACTTGACCAGCTTGGAAATCGTTTTGAACACCGGACCGGATGCATTCTTTTGCAGCTCAAACAAAACAGCCTCCGCCGTTGTCATCAGGACGCCTTCCTGCTGCGCGCGAATCAAACCGATTTCCATATCATGCGCCGTGCGGGAGCCAACGCAGTCCTCCACAATGACAACCTTCTTGCCCATGTCAATCAAATCCATTGCCGTCTGCAGCACGCAGATGTGCAGCTCTGCGCCGCACAGCAGCACGGTATCACAAGCAGTTGCTTCCACAGCGGCGCGCAGACCGGCATCATCCATGCAGCTGAATGTGGTCTTTGGCAGATACGGCACGGTGCCCAGTACTTCCTTGATTTCCGGCACCGTCGAGCCCAATCCCTTCGGATACTGCTCCGAGGCAATCATCGGAATGTCCAGTGCTTTTAAGCCCTTGAGCAGCAGACAGGTGCGCGGAATAAAGGCATCTTTGTTGTGCATGGCCGGCATCAGTTTTTCCTGATAGTCGACAGTGAGAACCATCGTTGTTTCTTTTTTCAGTCTCATCATTGATCTCCTGTTCCAGTACGTGTACAATCTCTTTTTATTATACCGTACTCCTCGTCAAACGACAAGAAAAAATCCGGCTTCTTATGAAACCGGATGATTATCTCCCATACAATGGTACAATTTTATTGTGATTCCTGCGTTGTTTGTTCTGCTTCCAGCTGGTCAGCAGGAATATCTTTTTCTGCATAGTATTTCCCGTCAATCCACCAGCCGACAGCAAAGCCGGCCACCGCACCGATCAGCTCCAAAATTCGGTTATCCCAGTGCAGCGCACCGGTCAAAAACATACCAATGGCAAATCCCAAGACAACGCCCAGATATTCTGACCGCGGAATCGTATTGAATGCCTTGCTCTGCGTGCTATGATATCCTTTTTTCATTCTCGTTTCCTCCTGTCAGAAAATACCCAAAAACTTTTTTCTCGGCTGCGGCATGCCATCTCGTGTCAAGCACTCCATCACCGCTTTGCCCATCCCGTTGTAATAATAGCTGTCGGATTGTTCTTCCCGCACGCAAACGCGCAGGCTGCTCCACTCCTGACTGCCGGAATAATTGCGTTCATCGCGCAGACGGCGAATCTTTTTCTTCACCTCTGCCTCGATATGATTGGTCTCAATGACAAAACTGACCAACGTGAACACATGCGCCGGATCTTCCGTCGGCACCGTGCGGTCATGTATGGTTTGAAAAATTGCACACAGTTCCTGCCAAACGTCCGATGTCAGCGTCTCCCTGCACAGAAAATAGCAGGTTTCGCCGCACATACCATCCTGCGACAAATTGCTCTGAATACCGAGAAAATGCCGTCCATCTCGTTTGATATATCCCGCTGTCATGGGAAACTCAATGCCGCAGCAAGTGACATTTTTTTGAATTTCAAATGGTGCGCCGTACTGCCGTGCCGCCTTTTCCAGAAACTGCTGGGACAGTTGCGCAAACGTCTGTTCCATCGGTTTCATCTCCTCTCTATCTATTGGTAAGTGTAGCACGAAATCGACCGCACAGCAAGCACATCAGAACTGTAATCTGCGAAATTCCGACGGCGTAATGCCGGTTGCACCGCGAAAAGCACGTGTAAAATGCGACGCGCTGTTAAACCCGCACAGCTCCGCAATCTGTTCCACCGTGTTTTGCGAACCAATCAGCATCTGTTTGGACTGTTTGAGTCGATAAGACAGCAAATATTCGTGCGGAGTACAGTTTAAATATTTCTTAAAACAACGAATCAAATGCGGCTTGCTGATGCTGCACAAATCAGCGAGATCATCCAAGCTGATCGGATGCGTGTATTCCGTGCGGATATGCTCCAAGGCAGGAAGCAGCAAATCATTCATCGCACTGACCTGCTGTTTGCTGTCCGCCATGCGGCACAAAATCTGATTGACGTACAGCGAAATGCGGTGCTCATTGCCGACATTGGACTGCGCTTCGGAAATAATGCGCAAAAACACCTGCTTGAGCCGCAAAAAGTCCTCGCCCAAATACACCATACCATTTTGATTGATTAGATACTTGACATACGATGCACAGCTGTTGCCGTTAAAATGAAACCACAGAAATTCCGTGTCTCCATTGCAATAGTATCGATGCTTCTGATAGCAGTCAATGAGCACAATCTGATTGCTGCCCGCTGTCACGCTTTTGCCATTCACTTCTATCGTCATGGTTCCGCTGCAAATATACATGAGCAGGTACAGTTCCAAATATTCTCTCTGTATATCATAGCCTTGCTTGCAATAAAAATGTCCAAACTGCGGACAGTAATACAATGCGGAGCGTGCAAATTCCGATGGTGTGGAAAAGTCCATAAACGAGGCATCTAATACGCCCTTATCAACAATTTTCATAGCATCTTTTCTCTTTCTTTTCTCTTACTGAAAAGCGCCCTCGCCCCAAAGAGCGAAGGCGCTATATCCAGAAGAGAAACTATGTGTTTATTTTACTTTGCCTTTGCAGCAGCTTCCTTGCGGCGAGCCTTAACAGCCATGGACTCACGGGTGACATCGAGGAGAACTGCGCCGATGATAACGAGACCGAGCACCATGTTCTGTACTGCGGAATCGATAGACAGCAGGGTGAAGCCGTTGCGCAGGGTTGCGATAATCAGTGCGCCGATCATGGTGCCGATCATCGTGCCCTTGCCGCCCATAAACGATGCGCCGCCGATAACACACGCTGCGATTGCATCGGTATCATACGGCTGAATAGCATTAGCGCCGTTGCAGATACCGGAACGGCCGATGGATACGATACCTGCCAGAGCTGCCATAAAGCCGGACAGCGCATAGCAGAAGGTCAGCACGTTCGGTGCATTGATACCGGACAAACGGGTTGCTTCCATGTTGCCGCCTGCGCAGTAGATGGAGCGGCCCAAAGAAGTGCGAGTCAGCAGAATGTGCATGATAACGTAAATAACTACAACAACGATAAAGCTGACCGGGAAGCCGCCAATTGTTGCAGAGCCCAGCGCCATGACGCCGTTCGGAAAACCGGATACCATCTGCGAGGATACAACCAGAAGCGATGCGCCCCACAGGAAGTTCTTCATGCCCAAGGTAGATACGAACGGATGCGGCAGGTGCAGACGCGTCAGCAGCAAGCCGTTAACCAGACCGATCAGCGTGCCGGCTACAATCGCAATGACGATGAGGACGAGCGAGTTGGTCATGCCGCCCTTGACGAGCATGCCGCAGATACAAGCACAGAACGTTGCGTTGGCGCCAACCGACAAATCAATGCCCGCTGTAATCAAGCACAGCAGCATGCCGGTGGACAGCAGCGCGGTAAATGTCGTCTGCTTCAAAACTGACATTAAGTTATTATACGTCAAAAACTTATCACTGACAATGGTCAATACCACACACAGAATAATCAGCGCCGCCAGTGTACCAAGGAACGAATTGCCATTGGATTTTTTCTTTGTCTTAGTCATCTAAAGTACCTCCCCATGCTGCTTTCATGAGACTTTCCTGATTGAAATGCTTGCTGTCACGGTCTACCGTCGCCATGACTCTGCCGCCGCGCATGACAATTACGCGGTCTGACATACCCAAGATTTCCGGCATTTCCGACGAAATCATAATAACGCATTTGCCTTCTTTGACGAGACGGTTCATAACGTTATACACTTCAATCTTTGCACCAACGTCAATGCCTCGCGTCGGCTCGTCAAAGATAAAGATATCTGCATCGGTATTGACCCATTTGCCAATAACCACCTTCTGCTGGTTGCCGCCGGAAAGCTGTCCGACGATTTCGTTGGCAGACGGCGTCTTGATGCGCAGGTCTCGAATGTTGGCTTCGGTTGCCTCGCTGATTTTCTTATCGTTGAGGAACAATCCGCTCGTAAAGCCCTTCATGTTGGCAAGAATGACATTGTTTCGAATGCTCTCCTGCAGCACCAGACCCTGACCCTTTCGGTCCTCCGTCAGGAACGCAATGCCGTTCTGGATTGCATGACGCGGCGTTTTAATTTTCACTTCTTTGCCGTGAATGAAAATCTTGCCGCTGTCCAGCGGATCTGCGCCAAAGATGGCGCGCATGGTTTCGGTACGTCCCGCGCCGACCAGTCCGGCGAAGCCGAGCACCTGACCGTTGTATGCCTCAAAGCTGACATCATCGAGGACACCGCCCTCCATCAGATGCTCTGCCTTGAGTGCCACTTCGCCCTTGGTGCCGAATTCCTTCGGGAACAGATTGTCCAGTGTTCTGCCTACCATAGCGGCAATCAGAGAATCATTGATCCAATCCTTGATATCGCGGGTATCAATGTACTGACCGTCTCGAATGACTTCTACACGGTCACACAGTTCAAACAGCTCTTCCAGCTTATGCGATACAAAGACGATGCCGATTCCGCGGTCACGCAGCTCACGACAGGTTTTCATGAGCTGTGCAACTTCCTTCTCACCCAGAGAGGAGGTCGGCTCGTCCATAATAATCATTTTTGCATCAATCAAAACCGCCTTGGCAATTTCAATCATCTGTTGTACACCCATGCCAAAGGTTCCTGCCGGCTTTTCCGGATCAATGTCCTGTCCCAGAGACGCCATGACTTCCTTTGCCTTTTTATGCATGGTCTTGTAATCAAGCAGGCCGCCCGGCCCCTTAATCCATTTGTTGATAAAGATATTATCCGTGATGCTGAGCAATTTTTCTATGTTCAGCTCCTGATAAACGCAGGCAATGCCTGCCGCTGCGGATTCGTTCGGATCTTTGAACGTCTTTCTCTCGCCGTTGACGTAAATTTCTCCTTCATCCGGCTGATGCACGCCAGTCAGCACTTTAATCAGTGTTGATTTTCCTGCACCATTTTCTCCGATCAATCCGAGAATTTCGCCCGGCTTGACCGCCAGCTGCATTTTATCAAGAGCTACTACACCGGGGAATATCTTTGTCGTATTTTTTAATTCTACTACATATTCACTCATTGATTTTCACCCTTTTCTCTGTTTCCCTGCGGGGAAAAGCGGTGCCCTTACCGATTTTTCTTCGATAAGGGCACCCCATATGATCGTTTCTTTTCTGCCCTTGTGTCTCGCTTACTTCAGGTACTCAGACAGCTGATCCAGACGCTCCTGTGCGGAGTCCTTATCAACGATACCGGAACCGGAGTCGATGAAGGAATCCAGCTTCTTGCCGTTCAGGTTGTCTACTGCAGCCTGTACAGCCTTGTAGCCCATACCGTAAGCGTCCTGAATAACAGACATGGTTTCCTGACCTGCCAGAATAGCCTCGCATGCTGCGCGGTCACCGTTGAAGCCGAGGAAGATGGTCTTTTCGTATGCCTTGTTGCCCTTTGCTGCGCGAGCTGCTGCCATAGCCATATCATCATTGTTTGCACAGATGATTGCTACGCCTTCCGGATGCGTCTGCATGATCGCTTCCATGGAGTTTACAGCCTTATCTGCAACTGCGTCTGCGTACTGGGTTTCCTTCTCGAGGAAGGTGCCGCCAGCTTCGTTGACGCCCTTCTTATAGCCTTCGTAACGTGCGGTGTTGGTCGGGTCACCCTGTACACCACAGATTTCGATGCATTCGATCTTTTCCCAGCCAGCCTTCTTTGCTGCCTCTACTGCAGCCTTGCCGCCCTGTGCTGCTGCATCTTCGTTGCCGGTACCGATGAAGGAAATAACTTCCGGTGCATCAAAATTGGTATCAACCGCAAAGATCGGGGTCTTGGTTCCCTTTACCAGCGTTGCTGCCTGATCGCCCTGCAGCGGAGCAATGATGATGGAATCATATGCGCCGGACTGAACGTCAGTCTCAATCATGTTCTGCTGCTCATCGTATGCAGTCTCAGAGGTTGCGCCCTTTACATCAACGGTTACGCCGAGATCCTTTGCCGCTGCTTCTGCGCCAGCCTGTACATACTGCCAGTACTCTGCAGAGGTCGTCTTGAGAATCATACTAATCTTTGCACCGTCTGCGCTGCCGCCGCCGGAGCCTGCCGCCTTCTTGTCATCGCCGCCGGAGCTGCCGGAGCTGCCGCAAGCACACAGACCTGTCAGCATGGCACCTGCCAAGAGCATCGCTGCAATTCGCTTCATTTTCATAGGTCATTCTCCTTTTCTTTGTCACAACAGTCTATCTCTCTTGTCTTCTGTTGTGGTTTTCTATGTATGCATTGTACCGTTTTGTCCCGTGCAAATAAATAACATTTCCTGCTATTGAGTTGCGAAATCGTGCTCTTTTTGTGATTTTTTATCAAACTGCACAAAATAATTTTCTTTTTTTGTATACTTTGTGAGAGTTTCTTGTCGTTTTCTCGTTTTTCCAATGGTTTCCGCCGTAACATTGTCTAATGTGCGCGGGCTCACTCCCGTTCTTCTTGTGTATTTTGCTTTGGATAAAATGCTCTTTCGTACATTTATCCGGCAGCCGCCAAGAAAAAACGCATATTTTTTCAATCAATTTCCTGTGTTTTTTCCTTATTATAGTGACGAATCATCACCGATTCACACATTTCTTTACATCCCCTGTTTATGATTTTTTGCTCTCCCCGCGTTTTTTTTGCAAGCGTGCACCTGGTTTTATTTTGACATCTCGCAAACGAGATGCTACAATTTGACGTATTCTCAATGGATTATTTTCCCAAGGAGGTATCTTAACTATGCTCGGTTTTGAAGCCGGCACTTGCAACGGATCGGATTTATATTTTCAAAGCCCTTCCGAGCAAGCACGCAGCATGCTGTTCTATATGACATCCTGCGGTTATTATTATACAGATAAAGACTATCAAATTGACCGCTCCCGCTATCCGGACGCGCGCTATCTGCTTATGTACATCCGCAGCGGACGGCTTTCCGTCACGGCAAATCATCGCACCATCATCGCACACCGCGGGCAGTTGGTCGTTCTGGACTGTACGCAACCGCACCAATACCATACAATAGATAATACAGAATTCGTCTGGATGCATCTGGATGGAAGCAACAGTCCGCAGCTGTTTGAACAGGTATGCAGCCTATACCGCACACCGGTCTTTGATTCTTCCGCCGCATCCGAAGTGCATCGTCTGATGCTGGATATTCTATATGCTTGGCGCAACAATCAATTTATTGCGGAGGCACCGCTGTCTCTGCGGATCTATTCTATCTGGATTGCCTTGATTACCGGCAATCCCACCCAATCTCATACAGACACCGACAATGCGCAGACCGCTACGGAAGCTGCCATTCAATATATCGGCGAGCACTACGGCGAACCCCTGACACTCCCCGAGCTGGCGCGGCACGTCAACATGAGTCAATTTTACTTCTCCCGCCTGTTTAAAAAGCAGTGCGGCTATTCCCCGCACGAATACATCATCCTCGTGCGCATCAATCGAGCGAAGCATTTGCTCAAAACGACGGATCTTCCAGTGAAAGTCATTGCAAACAGTGTCGGATATCCAAACATAACCACGTTCAGCAACCTGTTTTCATCACGCGTCGGCGCTTCTCCCAGTCAATTTCGAAAAAATCCGATTTGACATAAATGCGCTTCTTTTCGCCATTCTATACACAAATGAACACCGTTTTATGCAGCCTGCACAACTGACGCCTAATCAGTTTGTGCAGGTTGTATTTTTCTCTAAACAAATGATAATTTATGTGCAGAATAGGAAAACTCTATGCAATGACATTTCTCGATTTTCGCCGTATACTATGGGCACAGTCAAACGAGAGACACGACCGAAAACCAAAGAAACAAAACGTTTCTCCCTGATTTTCAAACCTTTCAAGGCTGTAAAGAAATTAGTAAATTTATGTATCACCATTGAGAGAACATTTTTTAGGAGGAAAAGAAAATGAAAGAAATCCGTATTGGTCTGGTAGGTTCTGGCTGGATGGGCAAGGCTCATTCCTCTGCACTGGCTGACGCTGAGATGCTGTTTGGCCCTGACTACGGCGTTGCATCCTTTGAAATCGTTGCTGACGCAAACGAGGAAGCTGCAAAGTCCGCACAGAAGAAGATCGGCTTCAAGCGCATCACCACTGACTGGCATGATGTTGTAACCGATCCGAACGTAGATCTGGTTGATATCGCTACCCCGAACGCTTTCCACTACGAGGTTGCTAAGGCAGCTCTGGAAAACGGCAAGAACGTATACTGCGAGAAGCCGCTGTCCATCTCCGCTGAGGAGTCCAAGGAACTGGCTGAGCTGGCAGCTCAGAAGGGCGTTGTAAACTACGTTGGCTTCAACAACACCCAGAACCCGGCAAACGCTTACGTTCGTGAGCTGGTTCAGTCCGGCGCACTGGGCAAGATCATGCGCTTCACCGGCACCTACGATCAGGATCAGCTGCTGGACGAGTCCCTGCCGATTACCTGGAGACACATCAACAAGCTGGCAGGCTGCGGCGCACTGGGCGATCTGGGTTCCCATCTGCTGTCCATCTCCCAGTTCATCATGGGCGACATCTCCAAGGTAAACGCAGTTGCTACCACCGTATTCCCGAAGCGTCCGAAGTGCGCTGGTTCCGACGAGCTGGTTGACGTTGAGAACGAGGACATCATGACCTTCACCGCTGAGTACGCAAACGGCGCAATCGGTCAGATTGCTTGCTCCCGTGTAGCTACCGGCCGCAAGAACTACCTGTGCTACGAGATTCAGGGCACCAAGGGTTCTGTTCGCTACGATCTGGAGCGCATGGGCGAAGTTCAGGTATACTTCCAGAGCGACAACGAGCGTGACCGCGGCTTCCGCACCGTACTGCTGAACCCGCAGATGAAGGGCTACTCCGCATTCCAGCCGGCAGGCGGCATCTCCATCGCTTACAACGACATGAAGATCCTCGAAGTACATGCTCTGTTCGATGCAATCACCAACGGTGCTGACTACACCACCGACTTTGAGTTCGGCTACAAGATCGACCGCACGGTTGCTGCTGTTATCGAGTCTTCCAAGACCCGCGAGTGGGTTGACGTAAAGTAATCGTCACAGAAGAAATATCCGCCGCTGCCGAACAGCGTTTCGGCAGCGGCTCCAGAAAATAGATGGAGGAAAGACTATGTCTATCAAAATTGGTATTGCTCCGGATTCTTGGGGCGTATGGTTCCCGGCAAGCGATCCGAACAATGAAAAGCAGCCGCAGTGGTGGCGCTGCCTCGACGAAATGAAGATCGCAGGTTACGACGGCTGTGAAATTGGCCCGTGGGGCTACATGCCGAACGACAACCCGCAGGTTCTGAAGAACGCTATCGACGCACGCGGCCTGACGCTGGTTGGTGCTACCGAAGGCGGCAACTATCTGGATGACGCAAATGTTGAGCAGATGCTCAAGGACATTGACGACATCTCTGCCCTGCTCAAGCACTTCCCGTCCGCGAAGTATATCGTGCTGCTGCCGCCGATGTACACCAACCTCGCTACCGGCGAACTGGAAATGAATCCGGATCTGACCGACGAGGAGTGGGCAAAGTACTGTGCAAACGTACAGAAGTGTGCTGACCGCTGTGCTGCAAACGGCTTCCAGGGTCTGTTCCATCCGCACGTTGACAGCCATGTTCAGACCGAGGAGCAGATTGAGCGCTTCCTCAACGACACCAATGTAGATCTGTGCTTCGATACCGGTCACCACGTATATGGCGGCGGCGAGCCGATCTCCTTCTACAAGAAGTGGGCGAAGCGCATTCCGTACATCCACTTCAAGGATTGCGACCTGTCTGTTAAGGCAAAGATGGACGAAAACAAGTGGTCTTTCGCGAAGGCTGTTACCGAGGACATCATGGTAGAGCCGGGCAAGGGCAGCATCGACTTCGCAGCTATGCATGACGCTCTCGTTGAGTGCGGCTATGACGGCTGGTGCGTTGTTGAGCAGGATCTGTTCCCGGTTAAGTCCTTCGACGTTCCGCTGGAGAAGGCTTCCATCGGCCGCGAAAACCTGCGCAAGGCTGGTTTCTAAACCACCTCTCTTATCCAAAATCGATTACACCTTCATATACTCTCTTCTCTAATACTTCATCCGATTAAAAATCCACAGCGGCTAATTCTATACAGGAGAAGCGCTGTGGATTTTCCGCCTTTTATACATAGTTTTTTCCCTATGTGTATATAAAAAGAGATATAAGAAAAAGAATTTGTGAAGTTAGGAAAGGAAAAATATCATGGTATTTACACTCGCTTCCTTTGTCGCTGTCACGGCGCTGGTTGCTTTTATCAGCTGGCTCAAGACACGCGGCACGGATGAAACCACACAGGAAGGCTACTTCCTCGGTGGCCGAAGCCTGCCGGGTATTGTTATCTTCGGCTCTCTGATGATGACAAACCTGTCGGCAGAACAGTTGGTAGGACGAAATGGTCAGGGATATTCCGTCGGTATCACCGCAATGGGCTGGGAAACCATGTGCCCGGTTGCGCTGACATTGATGGCGTTGTTCTTCGTACCGCGCTATTTGAAGCTCGGCATTGCAACTATCCCGCAGTTTTTGGAAGACCGTTATGACCGCGCAACCCGCGTTCTGGTCTCCTTTATCTTTCTCGTAGCATATATCGTTACCATGCTTCCGCTGGTTCTTTATGCCGGCTCGGTCGCTATGGAGCGTATCTTTAACGTTACCGAATTGCTCGGCGGCAATCGCTTCCTTGCAACAACTATCATGTGTATTGCCCTCGGTATCATCGGCGGCATTTACGCAATCTTCGGCGGTCTGAAGGCCGTAGCCGTATCCGACTCTCTCAACGGCGTCATCTTCATCATCGGCGCTGTTGTTATCGTTCCGATTCTGGCATTTATCATTCTCGGTGATGGCAGCCTGACTACCGGCATCAGCCGCATGATCAACGATGCACCTCCGGGACACCTGAATGCCATCAAGCCGTGGAACGCGCAGGCACCGGAAATTCCGTGGCCGATGATTATCCTCGGATGCAGCATCAACCACATTTCCTACTGGTGCACAAACCAGTCCATCATGCAGCGTGTACTCGGCGCAAAGAATCTGAAGGAAGCACAAAAAGGTGCACTTCTCACCGGCTTTGTATGCGTATTCTGCCCGCTGTTCCTCGTCATGCCTGGTATCATCCAGCGTATTCGTGACGGCGGTGTACTGACGGATTTCGACATGGCTTATCCGACTCTGATTCATGACATTCTGCCGACGCCGGTTCTCGGATTCTTCGCAGCTGTTATGTTCGGCGCGATCCTGTCGTCCTTCAACTCTGTACTCAACAGCTCTATGACCCTGTTCACTCTGGATATTCTGCCGGTTATCTCCAAGAAGGAGCGCACCCCGCAGCAGGAAATCACCATCGCAAAGCGCTTCGGCATTGTTCTTTGCCTGGCATCCATCGTGATTGCTCCGTTCCTCATCTATCTGCCGGCAGGCATCAGCACCTTCCTGAATCAGATGTGGGGCTACTACGGCGTACCGGTTCTGGCAATTGCCTTGATGGGTATGCTCAACAAGAACACTCCAAGCTTCGCTCCGAAGCTCACCATTATCGTTCACATCATTGCATACGGCGTCCTGATGAATACCGTTCCGCTTCACTTCCTGTATTTCGAAGTAGGCGTATTCTTCCTCGACCTGATCCTGCTGTGGGCTTGCGCTAAGATCAAGCCGCGTCCGGTTCCGTACGAGTTGAAGAATCTGGAAGTCGTAGACATGACCCCGTGGAAGTTCCGCTATCCGCTGGTCATTGCAACCTTTGTTGTACTGGCAATTGTTTACATCACCTTCTCCCCGCTTGGCGTTGGCTAAGCAAGAGTTACCCACTTTTCTATTCTCTCTCATATTTCCAAAACAGAGCAGCTCATTTTCCCCGAGCTGCTCTGTTGCTTTATAATATATATGTAAGCACCAACATAAAACGCACCGGATGGTTTGTTTCATCCGATGCGTTATGTATTTACGTCTGTGCGTCCTTCAACTTTTGATATATCTTGCTCTGTCCACTAAAAGGCGTTCCGAAGTCTAAAGAAAGTGTATCACCAATCTGTGCTATCACATTACAAACCTGCGCAGTCTTATCATAATTTACGGACAGCGTAACTGCATTTTCCTGTGAACTATCTCCGTTCAAATATCCGGATAACCCACCAGCAAAGCATTGATCTCCATTGTCCAACTTGATTTCTGTGAGCCTGCCTGTCAGAGACACTGTATCTGTAACGCCATTTGCCGTAATCGTGGCTTCGGCATTCACACTGGCGTCCGGATCCGAACACTCCGGAATATCCAATCGCAAAAAGCTATCGGAATCATTCGCAAGGGCATTCCATTCATCAAGCGTGAGACCATACTTTTCTTGAATTGCCAGTTCATTGTCCGGTGTATTCAAAGATACTGTGCACACGGGCAGTGTCAACGAACATTTTTCCAAGAATACCGACGTCTGCTCCGTCTGCTGTTCTTGCACCACCGGTTCCTTCTCCTGCTCCGGTGTCCCACAGCCTGACAGCAGCAGGGCAAGAACCGACAGCAGCCCAACCATAGAAAACGCTCTTTTTCTCATAAACATGCTCCCTATTTAATCGTTTTTTGAACGTTGCCAAAGTGTACAAAAAAAACATTATACAGAACGGTTCTTTTTGTGTATTTTTATTATACCCGATGCGCTCTTCATTGTCAACATTATATATATTATGGCTTCAACAGCCCTTTATTTTTCGGCAAGCAAATCAATTGATACGCCGCCGTTGCCTCTTTATCGACAAGCGGAATAATCGTTCTGTCCTGCAAAACCTCTTGCTCTTCCCATCCAGCCAAATTCGTGGTAAAGCATAGCAGCGTAGAACTCCGAATCAATTCTTCCAAAACAAAATCATCTGTCTGCACGAGAAATTTCGAGGCAGGCATTTTCTCATGGCACAAATTGCTCCAAAAGCCAAGCTGATCGCGCACCAAGCAATTGAATCCATTGATCTGTTCAAAGGTCAGCGTTTTTTCCTGCGCCAACGGATGGTTATTCGGCACACAAACCGACAATTGTTCCCGCAAAAACGGGACAACAAGCAAGCGTTCATCGGCAAAGGCATACGGCAGGATGCCAATTTCACAGCTGCCGGATACCACCTGTTCAATAATCGTTGACACATCTTCCAATTTTGACGAAATCGTATTATCCGGATACCGAGCGGTCAGCGCAGGCAGCAGCGACCACAACGGTGCAGGCGCGCAGGACGAAACATGGATGGTGTGCAGACTTCTGTCAAATGCCTGCACCATCTGTATGGCATGGTCTGCCTCCTCCAACAGCTTCCGCGCATACGCGACTGCCCGCAGGCCGGTCTCATTGCAGGCGATGCGATTCTTTCCTCTCGTAAACAACGACACGCCAAACGCATCTTCCACATGATGCATGGTGCGCGTCAGGGTTGGCTGAGAAATATGCAGCTGTTCCGCCGCTTTGGATAGGGTTCCACAGTCTGCAAACGTCACAAACTGCTGTAATTCCAATAAATCAAGCATTGCCTCCACTCCTTTACTATTCATCAAATGAAATGTAGATTCCGATATTGCTATTGTACAACGGAGTCAAACACATGTAAACTATAGACAGTAAGATCATTGATGCAAGGAGGATATGATTATGGATTATGTAACACTGAACAACGGCGTGAAAATGCCGCAGCTGGGTTATGGTGTGTATCAGACCCCACCGGAGGACACAGAGCGTTGTGTGCTGGAAGCCATCGAAGTCGGCTATCGCAGCATTGACACCGCACAGGCATACGGCAACGAAGAAGGTGTCGGCAACGCCATCCAAAAATGCGGTCTGCCGCGGGAGGATCTGTTTATCACCACCAAGATTTGGATTTCCAACGCCGGTTATGAAAAGGCAAAGGCTTCTATTACAGAATCTCTGCGCAAGCTCCAGACCGATTATATTGATCTGCTGCTGATTCATCAGCCGTTCGGAGATTACTACGGAACCTATCGTGCCATGGAAGAAGCATACCGCGCAGGCAAGGTTCGTGCTATCGGTGTTTCCAACTTCTACCCGGACCGTTACTTGGATCTGGTGCATTTTGCAGAAATCAAGCCGGCTGTCAATCAGGTGGAAACCCACGTATTCCAGCAGCAGAAAATCGCCAAGGAATACCTCAAGAAAAACGGCACACAGATTATGTCTTGGGGCCCGTTCGCGGAAGGCAAGAATGACTACTTCAACAATCCGGTTCTCAAGGATATTGCCGCTGCACACGGCAAATCCGCCGCACAGGTTGCCCTGCGCTTCCTGTTGCAAAGCGATGTCGTTCTCATTCCGAAGTCTGTGCACAAGGAACGCATGGAAGAAAACTTCAACGTCTTTGATTTTGCCCTCACCGATGAGGAAATGGCACGCATCGAAGCACTGGACACCGGCAAGAGCCTGTTTTTCTCGCACTACGATCCGCAGACCGTTGAATGGTTCATGAGCATCGTATAATCCGCACAGAAATTTCTGTGACAAAATTTTCTATCGAATCTTCCACAAAATTATCCACCACATAATGCTCCAGATAGATGTCATCTGTCTGGAGCTTTTGTGTTTTTTGATAGGCTGTCAAGCGTGCATAGGCTTCCTGCACGCTGTTCCAGTGCCCGACATGGTACGCTGTCAGATACGCTCCCGCCGGAAGTGTCAGACACGGCAGCTTTTCCATCTTTTTCTCCAGCAGCAAGCCCGCATTGTCATAGACATTGCACCGGCCTGTATGGATATTTTCCGCGTGCTGTACACAGGCAATATCGTAATCCATCTGGACGCCTTCCTGCTCTAACGCTGCGATCAGTTCACTTGCTTTCTGATAATACTCCCATTCGCTGTCCGGTGACACGGAAGCATATATATAGTATCTCTCCGGAAACATCTGTACGGAAACATCTTGTGTCCGCAGCTGTCGAATCGCTTTGATTTTTCGCGTGCGCTGTGCCACCCACTTTTTCATCTGCTGTAACTTTTTTATCTGCTGATTTAATTGTTTTTCCCGCTGTGCAAACACCTGTAAAATGCGTTCCGGACTGCGGTGACGCATAAATTCCCGAATTTCTTTGAGCGGCATTCCCAATTCTTTTAACATCAAAATGGTGTTCATGACCTCTACTTGGTTCACGGAATACTGCCGGTAGCCGTTTTCCGTCACACACTCCGGACAAAACAATCCGATTTCATCATAATGAAACAACGTTTCCTTTGTCACACCCATAAGCTTGGCAAATTCTCCCGTTGTCATGTAAAGATTTCGATTCATCTGTTCTTTTTCTCCAATTCCTCTTGACTATAGGGTTACCCTATAGAATATACTGTCAAATGTCAAGTAAAAAGCACATCGAAAGGAGATATTTTTATGAGTTCATCGCTGAATCAGCGATTTACCCCATGGTCTTTATTAAAATTCGCAGCGCCATCTATTGTCATGATGGTGTTTATGTCGCTGTATACAATTGTTGACGGCATTTTTGTCTCCCGCTTTGTCGGCAGCAATGCACTCTCCGCGACAAATATCGTCTATCCGGTTCTCAATGTCGCCATTGCTTTTGCGACCATGCTTGCCACCGGCGGCAACGCGATTATCAGCCGTTATCTCGGCGAAGATCGTCCGCAAAAAGCCAACGCCTGTTTGACGCAATATGTCGTCATTGCCCTCGGATTGGGTGTTCTCATTTCTATTTTGGTTCAGATATTTGCCACGCCGCTCTCTCTGTTTTTGGGAGCCAATGACGTGCTGCTCCGCGACTGCAATATGTATTTGCGCACGCTGCTTGCCTTTGCTCCCGCCTGCGTGCTGCAGGTATTATTCCAATCCTACTTTGTGACAGCAGGGAGGCCAACACTCGGTTTGCTGTTGTCTATTGGCTCGGGTATTTCCAATGCAGTCTTGGATTATCTCTTTATTGTTGTCTTTCAGCTCGGCGTTGCCGGTGCTGCTTTGGCAACCGGCATCGGACAATGCATTCCGGCTGTTGTCGGTTTGATTTTCTTCTTTACAAACAAACAGGGACTGCATTTTACCAAATTCTCTTTTTACAAACGTGAACTGCTGCAAGCCTGTTATAACGGTTCTTCTGAGATGGTTTCTCAGCTGTCCATGGCAGTTGTAACCGTATTGTTCAACATTGTTCTCATGCGCATTGCCGGAGAACACGGTGTTGCTGCCATTACCATTTTATTATACGGCCAGTTTTTGTTTAATTCGTTCTATCTCGGTTTTTCTATTGGCGTTGCGCCCATTGTCGGATTTCAATACGGTGCGCGAAACAAGGTCTTGCTCCGGCGTGTATACCGGATTTCCTTCCTGTTTGTCATCGCATCTTCAATCTTTTTGTTGGGTGCAGCAGAAGCGTTATCCCGCCCGATTATTACGATATTTACCCACGATGCAGAGACCTTCCCGCTGGCATTGACCGGATTCCGCTTGTTCGCTTTCTGTTTTTTGTTCAGCGGTGTCAACATCACATCTTCCGGATTTTTTACCGCATTATCCAACGGCAGAGTATCCGCGATTCTTTCGTTCTGCCGTACCTTTGTCTTTACGGCAGTCTGTCTGATTGTGCTTCCGCATTTTCTCGGCATCAACGGCGCTTGGATTGCCGTTCCGGCAGCAGAGGCGCTGACGTTGCTCATCTCTCTGTACATGCATCAAAAATACTTTGTGCGTCCCGGAAAACAAAATTATTTCGCAGAATAAGCAAAAAAATCACGGCATAACGCCGTGATTTTTTTGTCTTTTATAGCCACGCACAATACAATCCAATCATAATTGGCATTGTGACAATGGAACATATCGTTGTCAAAACATACAGCACGCTGGATTTTGCCGCATCTTTGTCATACAACTGCGCCATGGAAGTGACGGTTGCGCATGCCGGCGTAATACAAGCCAAAAAGACCGTCAATAAAATATTTTTGCCGTCTGCAACCATGCCTGTCACATGCAAGGCTCGAAACAAAACCAGCAACAGCAACGGATACACGAGCAGCCGCAGCAGCACGGTTTTATAATTGCTCCACGCTGTAAAAACTTGCTTCAGCGGAATATCCGCAATGACCATACCGGCCAGCAGCATTCCCATAGGTCCTACCATATCACCGGTCATTTGAATCGTGTCATCAATCACAGATGGCAATGTGATATGGCACAAAAACAACACGGCGCCAATGAAAATAGAAATCACATTGATGTTCCACAAAATCTTTTTCCATTGTACCCCTTTGTCTGCCGTCAGCTTGCTGCGGCAGTGCGTCCAAATCAAAATCAATTGCACAACGAGAAAACCGCAGGAATAGACAACATACTGCTGACCGAGCAATGCTTGAATCAGCGGCACCACCAAGATGCCTGCATTGGTATAAATCACGGTCAATTGTTCGATTGTACTCAAACGGCATGGCTTGCGCAAAATCGCTGTAAACAGCAAAAACAGCACATGAACTGCTGCCGCAGCTGCAAACGCAAACAACAGGCCTGTTCGCACCTGCGGAGAATCATCTATCTGAAATGCGTGAACAATCATACATGGGATGACCAAATAGACCAAAATCACCGATACAACTTTGCTGTCCTGCACACGGAGCAGCTTGGTTTTCACCAGTGCATAGCCCATAAACATAATCAGGAAAAGTTTTGCAATTTCTTCCATCAAAATCAAGCTGATTTGCATGTTTTTTGCCTCTTTTTTCTGTTTTTCTTTTATTATATCACAGCTGTAAAGAGGCGATTTCTCATTATACGCTTGTCATGCGATGCCGGCTTTCCACAATGCGCGCTTCTTTTTCATCCGTCATGCTGTCAATGGCAGCATCCAATTTTTGTACAATTTCCGCTTTTTCAAACGGCATATGCACAACAAAAGGCATCGAGTTTGTCGATGTCGCAGAAAAAACAACGATTTCATTGTTCATATTGGCAAGCAAGGTGCGAAATTCATCCAGCCGCTCACGCTCTGTAACTTCCTGAAAGGTTCCTGCATGCCATTCATCATATAACTCCGTTCCCGGCAAAATCGCCAAGGTCGTGAGAATCATCAAATACGGATACAGCTGATTGAGCAGTGCTGCGGATTTTTTTGCACTCTCATGTGCTTTTCCGTGTCCAGCCAAGCCGCCCAGATAAATCACGCGATAATCAACGCCCGCTTGCTCCAGCTTCTTGCATCCCTCGAGAATATCTGCGGCAGTATATCCTTTTTTCGTGTGTGCCAGCACTTCATCATCGCCGCTTTCAATGCCTACGACAATGTCCTCGAAGCCCAATTGCTTGAGATACCGCATATCCTCTACACTCCGACGCAGTAAATCATCCACACGGGCATAGGTGGAAATTCTGCCTTCCGGCAAATATTTTTTGAACAATTTTGCCAGCACTGCCAGCTTTTCCGTAGATAACGCATACGGATTTCCGCCAGATGCCCATACCTTTTTGGCGTGCGGATTGTACTGTGCCACTTCTTTCAAATCCGCTTCAACCTGTTCCAGCGGCGCCACGCGAAATGGATATCCATCGTAAAAATTGCAAAAGGTACAGCTGTCGTGCGTACAACCGACAGTCACTTCAATAAACACACTGTCTGCATCGGTCTGCGGCCGAATGACCGGGCCATTGTAATGCATCGTTTTTCCTCCAAATATCTATTCGTTTTCAGACTGCTATATAAGCTCATAAAAAGCCAGTTCCGGTTTGATTTAAGATATAAAAATAGTATACCATCCATCCCATTGCGTGTCAAAAACTCGTTTTGTAAACGTTTCGGGAATCATATCATTTGCATTCCAATAAAGTTAAATACCTCGATTTCAATGGGTTAAAATGGGTATAACAAAACCGCCTCGCTTGCGCTTGGCGGTCTTTTAGCTTTTATCTTTTCTTCGATTGTTTGCATTCTTTCGGATAGAGCTTTTCATATGCAGGATATGAAAAACGATTTGTGTCTAAAATTGCGTCTGGGCAGTCATGGCGTTCTCCCCAGCCGAAAACATCCGGTGAATCACCGAGTTTTTTGCATTTTCCGGGACCATCCCAGTGAATACAAACATTGCATTCCGGAATACAAGTATCTACGCAACAAATAGGAGCGCGGAAACCTGCACTAATATCTTCTTCTCTCAGAAATTCAGACATTCGGAATCACCTCAATTTCTAAAAAATAACGTGGTTTTATACATACAAGTTAATTGTCAAATCATTTAATCGGTTCAAGTTCAGTAGCTGTACAAGTGTATAATGCCCATCGGCTCGGATAACCACTGTTATCATCCGCCTTGCGTTCTTCATCAGCTTCAACAGTGAACTGACCATCGAGAATGTCTACAATAATGCCAGTAATTCCGCTGGATTTGATTTTTACACGATCAAATAATTCCATTATTTTTCATCCTCTCTATGCGATGTAAATTTACATTCCAATATGGATAGATTAAAACCCGTTTGCATTTGTACCATATACACGAGCATGAGAATATTTACATTCCAATATGGATAGATTAAAACCGTTTTCAACTCAAAAAAGAAAAGAGCTGAAACAGAAACGGGAATTTCTGCTACAGCTCATGGAATTGCTGCCTCAACTTCTAATCGGAGCGGCGGCGTTCCTCACAGCATTACATAAGTTTTTCTCGTAATGCAATAGGGTATACAAGAGGTTAGCCCCCTCTTGTATACCTCAAGTATAACATAGTACGGAGGGATTTTCAATGAAAAAACGTGATGTCATTCATATATTTTTATCGTATTCGCTTTGTTGTTTATCTTAGTAAACAACACGTAATAAAAGAAAGACGGTTGACCAGCACCGACCAACCGCGGGGGGACTATTTACATTCCAATATGGATAGATTAAAACATCATCTTGTCCAGCGCACGAATAATATCTTCTTCATTTACATTCCAATATGGATAGATTAAAACACAGGGCAGTTATAGCCCTGCATGTCGCCGTCCTCGATTTACATTCCAATATGGATAGATTAAAACCCGACATGATGTCCAACGTTGGCAAGTCGATGTCGTATTTACATTCCAATATGGATAGATTAAAACGAGTGACACGGATATACACAATTTGTCGATGATTATTTACATTCCAATATGGATAGATTAAAACGCACCGGACATCCTCCGCCCGCTATACTCTGTATACAATTTACATTCCAATATGGATAGATTAAAACTGCTCTGGTTCTCCGCTCCGTCAATATCAAGCTGTTATTTACATTCCAATATGGATAGATTAAAACTGCTGTCGCGCGGACCTGTCCAGAATCCTTGGAAGATTTACATTCCAATATGGATAGATTAAAACCGCCAGCTTTCGCTTGGTTTCCTGCATCTCATACATTTACATTCCAATATGGATAGATTAAAACCAGCGGAGTGACCCGCGCCGTGTATATATCACAGATTTACATTCCAATATGGATAGATTAAAACCAACAAGCATCCTCCGCCCGCTCGTGTGCATGTAATTTACATTCCAATATGGATAGATTAAAACTAGCAGCACTTAATGTACCGAGACGGCGCGCGAGTAAATTTACATTCCAATATGGATAGATTAAAACCGTGCATTGATACGATGCGCTGCGTGTGATTTGTTATTTACATTCCAATATGGATAGATTAAAACAGTCTCCGGAACGAGCCAATATTCCGAACAATAACAGCTCGTTCTATTGATTAGTATAGCAGTATTATGCAACAATTGCAACTATTTTTGACAAGCGTTGTCGATCTCATCTTACGCGAAGATTCGTTGTCTCAGCGGTTTTGCTCGCTTGTCAAAGCAATTGCGTTTTTTCGCAGTTTTTTTCACGCGAACAAGGCTATTTGCTATTTTTTATGCACAGTCGACCTCCCCATATTTTTACGTCCAAGGAGGTCGACAGTAATTTACAGAAAATTGTCTACCGTTACATCTTGCCGCCCCATGATATCTTTATCCAACCATCGTTCATTTCGACTTTGGAAAAGTATGATCGAATCCTGATCATCTCGAATCCACGCTTGAATCTCTGCTTTGAGCTTTTTAATCTGCACTTTGGAAAGCTCTCCTTCAAATACCGAACATTGTACATGCGTCAAATATTTTTTGCAAATTTTAAATACATTGCGAGAAACGCGTGCACCATTGCCATCCATTGCAATATCATAAACAAGAATCACATACATCATTACCACCAAATTACAAACGGCTCATATGGCTTTTCGTCAATCAAATCTTTTATCAGCTTATAGCACTCCAAACGAATCAAATATCGGTATGAAACATCTTTTTGTAAGGTTTTATGCCGAATCGTCTTGCTCAGACGTTCATTCATCGCCTGCGCAATTTTTCGAGAACCTTCTTTTGTCAGGTGCATACCATTGAGACCTTCTGTGAAATCTTTTTTCGTGATTTGTCCACGGTTTAACATAGAAAAAATCAATCTGTCTCCCAGCAGAGGTTTGAAAATCTCCGCGATATCCAAGCTCAATGAAAATCTTCTCACACCGGGTTCATGTAAGTAGCTAATTGTCGGATTCAATTGCGTTTTGTAAATCTCACTCAAGACCGTTGTGTATATCAGGCTGTTTACAAACGAAATCAATGTGTTCATTTCGTTATCCGGCGGATTTTTTACACGCTTTTCAAATTCCAACGATTGGTTAACAATCTCTGCAAACGATTCATAATACCGTTTATGGATGAGCCCCTCAAATCCCATCAGTTCTGAAACAGATGTCGCCATCTCCGCTTGCTCCCGCAGACACATGACATCCTCCATGGCTTCTTCCAAGTTTTTTCCGCGGTTGTTGTAATACCGTAGATTTCGATAAATATTACCTGCTGCGCCATCAACAAACTTTTTCGCAATTTGAAGCCGACGGTTTTCATCTTGATAGCACGATACCTGATGAACCAACAGTTGTCCCGCAAGCAAGGACTCTTTCGGATAATATGAACCAATATAATGATCATAATAGTTAAAGAAGTGCAGTGCAATTCCATATTTAGAAACCAAATTTAACAATGCGGTATTTACCGTCATCTCAGCCATAATATAAAGATCCGATACCGTTTCAATTGGCAAGTCTCTGGGTTTTCCGCCCAATGCTTGAAATCGAAGCGTATTGTCTTTTCTTTGCAATTGCCCTTCCGAGTAGATATAAAAGCTCTGTTTCATATCCGTATCTCCTCTCAGATAAAACACAAATCAAAATATGCACATTTTTTGCAGATAGATTTTTTCTTTGGAAATTCTTCTGTTATTGCTCCATCACAGATTTCTTGAATTTCTTTTATCACGTTCTCCAATCGGTATTCATCCGCTTCCGTCAGCTCCACCTCGACACTTCGATGCAACAGCGGATAATCTATTTTTCCCTTCATCTCCCTGCAACCGCGTTGTTTTAAATAATATAGATAATATTTCAGCTGCCAAATGCCGGATTCTTCAATTGCTTTGCTCTTCTTGATTTCATGTAACATGCAATGTTCTCGAATAAAATCAATCGAAATTGTGTCATCAATCGTGATGTGCTTCTCGTCACGAGTATAACTGGACTCGTCCAACAATTTTCCCAACGCCACATCTTCATTGTTTTGTTCCATTCGTAATTGGTGCGCATGATAATACAGTTTTCGTTTGCAAACGAAGTAATATGACACCATTGTTCCTGTCACTGGATATTGCATTTTTCTCCCTCCTATTTTTCACAGAATAAAATCCGCACTATCTACCCCTTTCATTAAGCCAAGCTCCTCATCATAGCGGTTTACGCACAATTTAATATCACTATATTTCCATATGGTATCTAAATTGCAATGTTCAAGTTGCCAGCCATCTGCATAATACCGGCTGATTGCCACTGTATACGATAAGATTTCCTCATGCAGTTTCGCACGTTGTTCCTGTGCATCTCTATCCATAGATGCTGCTCTTTTTTTCCACTCTTCCAATGTTCCATCATCAGCCAGACGATTATATATACTGATTGGCATTACCGTATCCGAACGAATGTCGCGAATTTTGGCTTCTTTATCTTTTTTGTTGTACTGATACATGCCCATGACTGCCAAATCATTCCATTTAGCTTTTATTTTTTTCAAATATCTGCTGTTCTCAATCGCCTTATTCTTTTCCGGATCATAGACACAGTCTATCATTTCCGTTTTCATATCGTGCTGTTCGCTTTCTTCAAGCAGCATATCATCATACGCTTTAACTGTATCCATCGTGTAGGTATATATCTCCGGATCAATGATATTGGCACATCGTCTTTTTACAGCATCACCATAAACGACATAAACATTTGGTTCTCCGTTTCCATCATACCATCTGTTGCGATAAACACGTCCCATGCGCTGCAGCAACGAATCTATCGAACACATTTCGGTATACAATACATCAAAATCAATGTTCAGGCTCGCCTCCACAATCTGTGTAGAAATCCAAATGCCGTGATTTTCCTTTCGATTCGGATCATTGGGTGCAAAATCCAGTATCTCCTGTTCCAACTTTTTTCGATCCTTTCGAATAAAACGGCTGTGAAGCAATCCAACGCGATCCGTATATTCCTGCAGCTGCTGATACAGCTCTATCGCATAATTCACCGTATTACACAAAAGCAAGACTCTCTTTGTCTCGGCTTGCCGCGCAATTTCCTCTATCGGAAATTCATCTTTTATCAGCTTCATCCAATGACGTTTGGTCACATCTCCATAATATGATTTCGGTGCGCATTGATATGGAATGGTATGTTCTTCAAACACCTTGTATAAAATCTTCGGAAATGTTGCTGTAATAATCAGATATTTTCCGCCCATTTGCGTAATCATTTTCAATCCATACAGAATAATCGCAACCAGTTCCGGCTCATACATCTGAATTTCGTCAATCACCAGCCGTGCTGTTGCCAAGGCAGATGCGGCAGCTTCTGCGCCATTTACTTTATATACAAATTGAAACAACTGATCTATTGTTGTAATGGTAAGCGGCGCAGCAAACAATCGCGCTGTTTCATATTTATCTTGATCTGAAGCTTGTGTTAAATAAAAACCTTTGGCATCACTATGCAACAGCACAGCCGGTTTATAGCCCATGTTTTCATGAATGCGCCGCCAAATAGAATTGATACTCACTTTTAACGGCAGCGTATAAAATCCTTTGCTGTCTTTCATCCACAGCAGTGCACCTTCGGTTTTGCCCGATCCCGTGCTTGCTGTGACAATCAAATTTTCTCCTTCATGCTGTGCGAGATATGTTTGCATCTCCCGTCGGGCATAGCCTTGCTTCTCCATGAAGTTTTCTGTGCACTGTGCCACATCTTTTCCATTTATGAAACTGGATGCTTCGATTTCCAATCGTCCTGCACTGGCACAATAATCAATGCGATTCAAGCAGCCTTTGATGAGAATATACCGTAAAATTTCATCGTCTTTTAATTCATCTAATTTTTGCACTTGATTGGAATAATAGCTTGGACGTACTTTTCGGTTTGTCAGAAATGGACAGGTATGTTCCACTTGCTCCCATTCAGGCTTTAACACATCCAAAATATAACTTCTCATAATATCGGGATCGGTTTTCTCTCGATCGTGATGATAATATATTGCACAGACAAGTATAATTTGCTCTATTTCATTCGTCCGCGCGTCTTTTTTGATCATCGCAGGGCTCAACTGTCCATGCGGTATCCATTGTTCCCTGTCTATATTTGGAAAAGTGCCCGTTTCCAAGCATCTTTTCATGCATTCCTGAAACAATGGATTTATCTTTCCCAAATCATGTGCAATCACCGCTTGTCTCAGCAAATCCCATTCCGCTTCTGTCAACAAGTCCGGATATTTCTCATACAGGGATTGGAACACCTGCAAGCACTTTTCCACGTGTTCCTGCAGGGTCTCCCCATTACTTTTCGCCAAAAACATGTTATCATACCTCTTTATAGAAAGTGCTCGCGAAACGCGAGCACTTTCCCGTCATCATGCCCCAAACACCGGCATCGGAGATGTAAGATTGTATTCTTTTTGATTGATATACTCCGGTATCGGTGTGAGATCCACCCAAACCATGGATTCCTCTTCGATTTCTGATGCCGCTCCGCCCTTTACGAATTGGGCATGAACACTATTCCATAACCGAATTTGTAAATTCGGATCAATGGTATAGTTCTTATGCAGCTTATAAATTGTCGCATAAGAAGCAAATCCCAATCGTTTCCGCTCATCTACCGGAATATAGGCATCCCATGGTACAACCATGGAATCTTCCAGCTCTGTCCACGCAAGCTCACAAACATCTACCGCGTCAATGCGTATCAAATCTTCATGACGTCCCAACGACAAATAATTTTTCGGATGCAGCATGCCCTCTGCAATCACAGGAATCATTGCTTCATCCTCTGGGATGATGTGCAGGATGAGATAGACATCTACCAACAGTTCAATGGATGCAACACCGCGGTTCATACCCAACGTGTCATCTCCGTTTTTCAGCTGAATCTGATGCCGTCCCTCTTCATATTTTGTGTATTGTCCAAACTCATAGCGCGTATACAGCTCAGATACATGACTTTTGCATTTGCCTTGAATGCTGACCTGCATCGGCACATAGGTATCAAATCCGCACGCAGCATGTACCATCCCAATGACACTGGAATACGGCGGCAGCGGATAGCTCTCCTTTATGGCCAAGCTGGACGGCACACGATAAGATGCCATATTCTGATACGCCATGATACGAACTGCTTTTTTGGTCTCAGACTCCATAATTCTGCTCCACATCTGCGCACAACTGCTTAAAGAATGCAGAAATTGTCATACAAGACAGCTTTTCCTGAATCTCCGCGTCATTGCGGAATGCATGCGGCAGATAACCAACCTTCGTATCTTCTCCGATAGCATCCATCACATCCCGAACCATATCTACATTGAGATTTCCCTTTTCCAAACGCAAGCGATTTTCAAAAAACGGAGATTTTCTCTCATAAACACCGCCCACGATAAATACCGGCGCCAGATTTTCTCTGCGGCCCTTAATATCCCGATACAAGAACTCCGCTGTCTTTAACAACTCGCAAACGCGGCGTGCCCGTTCGGCATTGTCCAGTTCCGTGCCCGTATTCGGGTCAATACCGACGCGATCCAAGTCTATCGTCATCGTGTACGCATAGAAAGACTTGTGCAGTTCACTTTGTGCAATCGAGTTATTCTCATCGCACCGACTTGCCAGTCCCATATTGGTCAGAAAATCCAAGTCCGAGTGAAACGGCTCCAGAGAAACGGCATTTGTCAGACGAACCACCGCCGAACGCGTGGTTGCATTGTTGCCCTTCGTGGTTTTCATATAGCCGAACAAGTCAATTTCCGGATAATCCTTAATATCAGTTCCCGGTGCAAACTGAATGACCTTTTTCTCACCGCTGCCATTTGCTTCTACCGGCGTGTGATTGCATCCCATCTGTTCAATGAAATTATACCGCAGAGCCTGTCGAGACTCATATGTATACTGTTCACCGCCTTCACGCGTGATATGCTTGAGGGTTGTAATATTACCCATGCCCTCGCCATAGTTCAGGCTGGATGCTTCAAAAATCAAAGATACTGTCAATCCGTTTTTCATGCTTCTGTCTCCTCTTCTTTCTGTTTTTCATTCAATCCAATCAAAAAGGCATTTCCAATCGCGCGAAATGCTTCATCATCCGTAATCGTTTCAATAAACAGATCCGGTATCGGCAAACTCAGAGACAGATACTGTCTCATAACCAGCTGTAAAAAGCGGTTCTTATCGCCCGCCTGCAGCGCATTCAGCAGCCCATACGACAGTGTCACGGTATTTTTACCATTTAGCCGCTTTGCTATTTCAGCCTGTAATTCATACCCCCTTTTTTTCACATACTTTAAATATTTTTCCGTCATACAGTCTTTCTCCTTTCCATCCAACGATGCAAACATCGTAATCTGTATACACAAAACTGGGAAATAAATACCCAGCGAACGTTTGTCCTTCAGAGCACCGCGATATTGCCGATACAGCAGCGGATATAAGTTTTTCCCATCCAAGACTTCATTGATGATCATTCGATGCAATCTCGGACTAATTGTTATCAGCTGTTGCAGGGATTTTTTGCACTGCTTAAACTTTCCCAACAATTCTGCTGACAGAATGTTCACGCGGTATTCCCAATTGCCATTGTCATTCTTTGTGCGTCGAATCACCTGAATATTATCCAGTTTATTTTCCGCCTCTTTTTGATTTGCCTGCATAACAAAGGTGTTGATAATCGTCGCAAAAGAGCCTTTTGTCGAGTCGTCCGGCTTCAGCCTATTGAGTTGTAACAGCTGCCGGAAGCTGCTATTGCTATTGATAAACACGCCCTCATATGCCATGCCGCAAAATCCAATCGGAATGCAAGCATAGATCAGCTTACACAGCGGACACGTTGCCAAATCAATCTTAAAATTCCAGAAACCGTTTGTTTTTCGCTTGACATCGACGCCAACATCATTGATCCATGCCATGCTGGCATTGGTCGGTGCACCCGGCAAAACAGCATCGCATTGCAGGCAGTGATACACTTTTTTTCCTTTTTTCGGCTTATACGACAATATCGGCGCGATAAACTCGTCCTCAAAAGTCTGTGCAAAGGCATCTTTGTTTTTGGTCTTATTCAAAAACGCGATACCGCTCCAATATGGCTGAATAAAGTTGTATACAATATCTTTCAGTGCAAATGTTCTGCCATACTGTTTCAATTTTTCATATAGCTCCGGCACGCAGGCGATCTGCTCCGCAGGATCTTTGGATGCCTTCCATTTTTGAATCAGCGGGCGAAAATCAAATGATTCTGATTCTTGCTTTGCAATCATTTCATAGGCAGCCTTATATGAGGCACTTTCCAGTTTGGTCTTAACCGATGTCACCCATGCTTTGTAATCTTTGTCTGTTTTATCCGGAATTTCCGGATTTTCTCCCGTATAGCGGGAGAGTTCCTGCATTAACTTTGCATATTTGGTTTGCGATTCATAGCGGTCGCAAAGCTCATCAAAATATGCTTCTGTAAACGCGCCGCCTTCAAACATAGAAAAATCTATCGCTAGAGAATTCCCCCTTTCGTTCTCCAGTAAAATGCCCATCCGTTCTGATACGCGGACAAATCCCAACAGTCCGGCATTATACAGTCCATCATTTAACTGTACGATTTGCTCCACTGTTATCATCCTCCTTTCGATACAGTAATAATATCAAATAACCCAAATCCGGCAGAGCGTCTGGAACCCATGCCGCTCTGATATAGATAATGCAGTACACGCGGCGAAGCGGTCAATACGCCTACACCCAAGGAACAAGCAATTTTCTGTCCGTAATGGCGGACGACTGTTTTTTTCATCTCATACGGAATCAACTGCACAGAATTTTTTTCTTCCTCAGTAAATTCCGTCTGATCTTTGAGCTGGTATGCAATAACCCGCGTAAATTGCTGCGCAAAATCGGTATCTTCTATCGTGATGTATCGATCTTTATTGTCTATATGCTCTCTGATGCACAGCGGCGCTAACATACGAATCAGCAGCACGTGACTGTTCTGAGGGATGGGCTTTTCTGGAAGCAGCACGACTTTTTCAATACGCAGCATGTTTCCTTTGACGGGATGTGTTTTTCCTTTCATCGCCAGAAATGCATTGCTCAAAATCGTCGCCGTTCTCGGATCTGCCGTTGATATTGTCAACGTAATCTGTGACTCCGGTTTCGGGAGAAAAATCGTATCTCCCGCAAACCGAACACCCCTCGGCAATCCCAAAGCGAAGCTAAATGCCTTTGTATGATTTCCTTGATAAAACTCTTCAAAATATTTACCGTCCGCATACTCGGTTGTCGCCCGTTTTATTAAACTGAGGATTGCCCTGCGGCAATCAGAAGGGAGTGTTTCTCTTTCCAATCCAGTGTGCATTTGTAACACCAATCGCATATTCATCACCTCGTTTTTATCTAGCCTTCATTATACTACAGTTTCCAATGTGTGTCAATCCAATATAATATATAATATGGAGAATCTGTTGACAAATTCGTTCTTTTCTTGTATGATAATAAAAATTCATCCACATTGGAATGTAAATATATAGTATATTATACGCATTTTCTTTTAATCGCTCCATCTTGGACAAAACCTCCGCCTATTCGTGAGAATAAGCGGAGGTTTTGTTATTCCACCGTATTCGGAATCTGCCGTCCGGTGTGATCCATCGTATAATTTTCCGTATAGATGAGCTTGGAGACCGGCAAAAACGAAAAGCCCTTCGCCTTGAGTCCCGCAATGACGGAAGGCAGCGCAGCCGGCGTATTAACAGCAGCATTGTGAAACAGAATAATACTGCCGTTTTGTGCATTTTCGACTACTCTTTTGGTAATTTCGGACGGAGCGGGGTTTCGCCAATCTAAGCTGTCTACTATAGACACAAAAGTAAAAAAATATTTTTTAAGTTTTTTTAATTTTCCTCTTGACTTTACGGCGATTTCGCCGTATAATATAAACATCAAAGGGAAACACCCAAACAGGAGGAAAACAAAATGAAAAAGTACAATCTGAGCAACATCATGAAGAGAGCATGGACAATCTTTAAGATTTCCGCACGCCGCGCAGCCATCAAGTTTGCAGAGGCTTTGAAAGAGTCTTGGGCAATCGAGAAGGGCATCGTAGAGAGCGCAGAGAAGGAAGAAGCTGAAAAGGCAAACGGTATCGTAGAGATGCACTACGCTGAATACAAAAAAAACTACGCAGGTTGCAAGACCGTCGCTGGCTCTTACAACAAAGCAACTAAGACCATCAAGGTTTGCACCCGCGAGTTTAAGCGCATCATGGGTCTGTGCCCGCGCTGTCATACATACTGCTACGGCGACTGCACTGCACGCTGAGCAAAAAAAAGAAACAGGAGGAAACAAAAATGAAAATCGCAGGAATCGGAAACGTCCGCAAAGCGGACATCATGAAAGAAATGCTGAGTCCGGAAGGACGCGGCATGGTGCGCCGCGGTGAGGTTACCAACGATGAGCTCGCCGCAGAGTACAAGCGCTGGTTGGTCAGCAAGGCATCCAAGTTTGGACGCTATCCCGACACGTTTAATGCTTGCTGGGGCAACATCCCAGCGGGTGTGAGAGAGTCCGCTACAGTGGCAGACCTCGCAGAGCTGGTTAACAACTTTTATTACTCTCGCCCTCACGGATACGACGAGTAATAAAAAAGTCCCCTCAGCTTATCGCTGAGGGGACGGTGGGTGGTAAAAAAATTACCCAAACTTATGTTTCAACCCGCGTGCGGTCGGTCTTGCTGACTGCACCGATCTGGCAGCATCCAGCCAGATCGACTGTCGTTTTGGTCTTGCCGTTGTAGCTATCACCAAAAAAACTGTCTAACTTTATATTTCAATCCGTGTGCGGTCGGATTGCTGACCGCACCAACCTGACAGCATCCAGTCAGGTTGACTGTAATTATAATAGCACCTTGACGATTGCTTGTCAAGGTGAAGGAGGTCAAAATGAGAAAAGTAATCAAAGGTCACTTGTGCAGCACTGAGACTGCACGGAAAATCGCGGAAAGTGATACCTGCGCGATTTATCAAAACCGCGCAGGATTTTACTTTGCGTATTACCCCGCCCAGCAGGACATTTCCCTGCTGACAGACGAGCAGGCGCAGGCAGAACTGCATAACCTGTCACACGCCGTGCCGAACGAAATCAAGGCTCTGCGCAGAGCTGCAAGGCTGACGCAAAAGCAGCTGGCAGATGCGGCAGGAATCGACATCCGAAACATGCAGCGGTATGAGAGCGGCGAGTTTGATGTGTCAAATATGAGCCTGTCTGTCGCTGTAAAGATTGCCGATGCGCTGGGCGTCGATGCAAAAAAACTCTTATAAATTTTGATTTACCTCTTGACTTTACGGCGAAATCGCCGTATAATAGAGACAACAAAAGAGGATCACCTCAGAAAACAGGAGGAAAACAAAATGAAAAAAAGAACGATGAAAAAGGCATTCAACGCGCTGGTAAAAGCCAACGCGAAAGAAAACAGATGGTATACAGGCTGGGAATACATTCCTGCCCGCAAACCGCTCGGCGGCAGCTATATGCGCCACGCAATGCATGTAGTGCGGGTCAATTGGCTCTATGGCGGATGGACGCCGGACGGTATGGAGTGCGACGTCATCCGCAGAAGCTCCCTCTTTCAAGGCACGCCAAAGTTTGCGGACAAGCGCAAGTATGTGCTTGTCTGGCAAGATGATAATACGCAGTGGACAATCCGACGCGTGGACTCACGCACAGACAATGTGTATGAGTACTATGATTGCGAGGATGATTACGATGAGTAAGTTAACAGCCGCCCGTTTGGGCGGCTGTTTTTATATCTTTGAGAGTTTTAAAAAGATTTGATTGTAGACGCGCGGGCTGACAACGGATAGCGTTTGCATCAGCTCGTCCATCACCCTCCACGCGGATGCTTGATCTACAGAGGCGACGAGGCGCAGAAAGTCGCTATCTGTCGGCATATCCGGCGCAGCTGCTTGGCTGTAGCCGTCTGAATTGTGCGCGCGGACAGTGTACAGATTAGCGAGCTTTTGCACATTTGCGTAGGTTGTCTGTGAGTGCTCAAGCTCTACAATCGCGCTCTCCACCTCTTGCATGTCAAGCATTTTACATCCTTTCCAGCTGTTCCAGCGCCTTGCGCATTGCCGATCTGTCCGATGCGGACAGGTTGTCGGTGTCCATTGCGTCGCGGATGCGGTCAACGATGTCGCTCTTGACGTCATCACGGCTATAATGACCGGTCACCCAGTGCCGCGCGTAGGAGTGCCCACCGTCGCGCATTCGGTCAGCCGGATAGGTGTCGCGGTATGTCGGATATCCGCGGGAGTAGCCGGTGTCCATCGTCTCAATCTCTCCGATGTCCTTGATAATGTCTACCATTTTGTAAACCGCCTCAAGATCAGCCATGCTCATATTGCCCTTATCTGCGTACTCATCCAGCGTCATGCACACCAAATCACGCAGTCTTTCCATGTTTTTCATAGTTTACACCTCATTTCACGCGCTGCACGATAAAGTTTGCATTTTCGATAGTTGCCGCCGCCGACAGGGTGACGGCGAGCGTCACGCGGGACGGATACGCCGCCGGTCGGACATAAATTGTGTCAATCAAATTAAATCCGAGCGCGTCAGTTGTTGCTGCGCTGGTCTGCGTCTGCGCACTGCTTGCCAGCGCGGTTCCGTTTGCGGTGATCTGCGCGGTGACGTTTCCGGCAGCTGCGCCGGTTGCGTTGATGCTTGCAAAAATGTTGTAATATCCCGCTTTGAGCAGGGTCGCTGTTCCGCTGCCGGTTGCCGTCGCGCTGTTGCTGTTGATCTGTGCGGCAAACGGGATGTTTGTGCCAGCCGTATACGCGGTTGAGCTTGTAATTGTGCCTTTGTACATATTTTTATACCTCTTAAACAATAGGCAGAGCTCGCGCCCTGCCTATTTTCATGCCTTGCGCATCTTATGCGAGTGTAGTTCCTCCGTAGTACCCAGCATACTGCTGACCGCAGTTGCAGTAAGGATTCTGCGTAATATATGCCGGAATAGGAGATGGACGCAGAGCATTGATAATATAGCTATTCTGCGCCGCCTGAGATGCCGCGAGATTAAGCGCGTTAATCTGCTGCGCCTGCTCTGCGATTTTCTCGTTTTTCTGCTCGATGCTCTGTGCGGTCAGCGCGTCCAGAATTGCGCGGGTGTTGTCATTTTGGTTCTGTACGATTGCCTGCGTGTTCTGCGTCGCGTTTGTGTTGATAGAGCACGTGTTGGTAGCCATGTTGTAATTTGCGTTATCAACAGCCCGCTGGATGTTGTTCGCATTTTGCAGGGCATCGTACCGGTTCTGGCAGCAGCAGTCCGCAATCTGCCGAGAAACGCTGTTAATATTCTGATTCAGGGCGTTTGTGCTCTGGGTGTTTGCCAGCGTGTTGTCTGCAAATCCCTGCGCAATTGTCTGCTGGATCGCGTTCTGCCCCTGCATATTCTGCACAGCGGTAGAAGAAAAACCTTCATAAATGCCATTTCTGATGCCGGAAACAGAGTTCTTCAAATCGTTGAAGTTCATGTCCATGCACAAATCCTGACGGGTCAGCGCACCCTGTGCGCCCGCGCCGTTGAATCCGTTCATGCCATTGTTTCCCCATCCATTGCCGCCCCAGCCCATAAAAACGAACAAAAAGAGGATAATAATCCACCATGCGCCGCCGTCCATGCCGAAAGCACCGTTGTTATTGTTGCCCGTGACCGCTGCCAGATCGGCAGGAGTCATCTCAGAAGTGGTTAAACTCATTGCATAACCTTCCTTTCTTTTTATACAAAATGCGTGCACTGCATGTTTGTTTGCTTATTTAACATTAAACTGACCAAGAAGCTGGCTGAACTGCTGTGCCATGCTTTGCAGCTGGTTAAGCTGTGACTGATTCATCTGACCGGATTGCAGAAGTTTCTGCACTTCCTGCTGCGGGTTGCCAGAGAACGAATTTTTAAACTGTGCAAATTGCTGAATCATCTGCATTGGGTTGTTAAACATTGTCATCCTTCTTTCTTGTCAATCAGCATACTAATGCGCTTTTCAAGTTCTTCTTTTGTGACATATTCGCTCAAATCCGGCATCGGCGCCGTTGCCTGCTGCTGCGCAGGGTTTTGCACCGGCGGCGCAGAATCAAAGGTGTATGTCAGTGTCTGCATCATCGGCACGCCGTTGAGGTTGACAGACTTTAGATATATGCGCTGTTGCTCACTATCCCATAATGCGACAGTGCACCCAGCAGCTACCATATATGCCTTTGCACCCGCTTCTCCCTGCACCCAGATTCTTTCGTCCGGTGTCTGTGTCTGCGCCTGCTGAAAAGGCTGATTTTGCTGTACACTGCCTTGTTGTCGCAATTGTGCAAGTTGGTCAGGCATTGCTTGATTGTATCCGTAATACTGCCCTTGATAGCCCTGATACGGGTTAAAAGTCATCATTTTGCATACTCCCAATAATAAATCGGTTTGTTTCCGCCGCTGTCCCACGTGTCATATATGCAGCCGTCTTTTACCGTGACCACATGACCGGATGCGGCAACAACATAAATGCCGTTTCTGTGCATTTTCGCAAAATCGTCGATTGTGTTTTGATTTGCAAGGCGGCGCGTGAACCCTCTACGTTGTAGCAGCTCGCCCCAAACCGCGTTGGCTGACGGCATATCGCACATTTCCATGCCGACGGCACACAGGTCTAAGTATGCCGTACTCCAATCTTCGTCGAGAGCTGCGCTGATCGCCCGCACAGTGCAGTCTCCGACGCATTGTTTTTTCGGGTTCGGATTGTAAAATTTGTACATTTTCAAACCATCTTTATCACTTTATTGCTTTAAGTATAACAAAAAGCAGGGACTAAAAAATCCCTGCTTTCTTTCGAAAATCTGTCAGTTTAGTGTCTGTCCATCCAATCTTCTTCCGCTGACGTTCTGCGCGGCGGTAGGATTTCGCTATATTTCTGACAGTTATCATATTTTTGCTTCAGGCGGGCAATCATCCGATTGACCGTCGAAACCGACATTCCAAATTCCATTGCTTGCTTTGTAATGCTCCAACCGGCGACGCGCGTTTTGATAATTTTCTGCTCGTCGTCTGTCAGGCAGCCCAGTTTGATAAACTCGTCTAAAAACGGCTTGCACCACGGAATTTGATTTGCCATGTCACGCCTCCGATTTTGACATATTGTGCAGGATAACGGCTGCCTGCTCACGCGTCAGTGCCTTCTGCCAGCCGAAATTTCCGCCGCTGCCCGCAAAGATGCCGGCACTTTTTGCCCAGTCCGTTGCGTTTTTTGCCCAGTCGGACGGATTGTCACCCGTGCCGGTGATGTCTGTGAGACTTGCCAGCTTTGCGGCAACTCTGCTGTCAATAAGTTTCTCGACCTCGGATTTTGTCATATCCACCTCGTCCTTTCCGCTTGCGCTGCTTTTTGCTTTTGTCACGATGTAATAGTAATCAATTGCCGATCTGATGCCCGCACGCGTTACGCGCACAAGACCGTCCGATTGCACCAGTTTGCAATATTTCCGCCGGTTTGCCTGCGCTGTCCATTTGCCGCTATAGCTGCAACTGTCAATGATATATCCGTAGTTGTCATCAATCGCAGCGAGACACATAAAGTGCCCCGCGCTTGACAGCAATTTGTTATATGTTCCGCCGACCGCACCGGCGGTGTGGATGATACACATACTGCCGGATTTGACAGCCGCAAACGCCGCGTTATCGTCTGTAGTGTATTTGTAAGTAAATCCGCCGTATTTGCCCTGCAACGCTTTTAGCAATGTACTGATAGTGGTACCGCCGTCGTACCGTGCGCCGCAATTCACGGCGATTTGAGCGATCGCTGGGATGGTTGTTTTCCATCCCAGGAGGTTGTTTCCGAGATTGCGCACGCTGGACGGCCCGCAGCCGCCACTCTTAATCGTTGCGCCCTTGGGTTTGCCGTTTTTTGTCCGATACGCTACATTGCTATATTGCAGCTGGCTGGCAATGTCGTATTTTTTCATCCGTCCACCTCCGGCAGACCGGTCACGACGCTGGTCAGCAGAGATGCCAGCGCGGACAGTGCAGCGGTAGACAGTACCACGCCCCAGCTGACATCCTGCAACATTCCGGCAGCCGGAATCAGTGCAAGTGCCGTCTGCGCGGCAGTCTTTACCATGCGGATTCCAGCCGCTTTCCAAAACTTTTTGCCCATAAAATCCCTCCTTTAGTGCAAAATCTGATTGACAAGCGCACCGGCGACAGCGGCGCCAATTGTTGCCAAAATCGCGATAATCATGTTTAATTTGTTTTTAATCACGGCAAAAGACGTGTCGCCATGCGCCAAACGTGCGTCGTGTTTGTCAAGCCTTTCCTCGTGCTCGTCAAGCCGCGACTTGTGATTCTCAAGGGTTTCCTTGACGTGGTTTACCTCACATTCCAAATCGTGCATTTTGCATCTTCCTTCCGGTTAAAATTCCGTCCACTCGCCGCTCATATAAACCTGTCGCTTGCCGTCTTTGATGTAATACGCATTATCGATCAACGGCACGCCGTCGTAATACTTAATCGGGCTGTCACGCGTGCCGACCGGGTTTTGCTGTTTGACATACTCCTTTTTTGCCTCAATGTTGCCGATTTTTGTAATTGCCCAGTCATAGCCTAGTTTGTCCGACTGCGTTGTCTCAGTAGTAACTAAGTCCGAGAGCGTTTTTACATCTGCTTGCAGCTGTGCGATCTGCTGCTCTGCCGTCAGCTGCGGCGTAAAGTAGCTGTCAAAACTCTCTACAATCTCGTTGCGCGTTTTTTCCGTGCGAAACTGCGCTTCTTCGGCTGTCCAGATTTCCGTGCCGTCTTCATCCGTTTCCCGCCTGACATTCCGCCGCAGGAATACATCTGCCATGCCGTCAGGCAGCGGCATATACAAGACTATTTGCGGCTCTTCCGCGGACTGCACGTTGTTGATTTCCACTCGTTCCATCAATTTAATCCTCGCATTTAAACTTTAATTTTCAAAAATCAAAAACTTTCTGAGGGGCATAGCCCCTCTTTCCCGCGCTAAGTCGCGGAAAATTCACCTCTATTTCCGTTTGGAGAAATCCGAGCGAGATGGAACCAGGAGCCGGAGCCCAGACCGCTGACCGCATGAAGGCAAGACAAGCCAGCATTGCCGGAACCGGTGGCCAGGACGCCAAACGCCAGGTATTCGCGCGTACCGGTGGCGTTTTTTTGCGTATACAATCCATCGCGCGTGCCGGTCGAACTCGATGCTTTGTACTCGCGTGGGAAGAAGGCGCCATCGTTAAAATACATATGTGAGATATACTTCCAACCTTCTGCGTCCAGCGGTTGATTAAAAAGTAAGTTTAAAGGCTGCTTATAGTTGCTCGTAATACTCGTCGCTTGCTGTGTCGATTTTGACACGATGCACGGTCTAGTACCATAGACGCCGTCTGAGATCTCGTAAAGCCGCAGGATCGTATCAGCAAGCACCTCATATCCGCCGACCACGTATTCGATTCCTTGCAACTTGGCAGGGTATTTTCCATTTTTGCAATCAACCGGGCTGCCGTCGTTGCCTAGCACGCCGTCGCAGCTGCCGCTTGGCCAATGGAATGTCGAGATGTAAGTTGTGCCTGCCGTATCCGCGCCATTTGCAGCTGTGTCAAACGCGCTGCTGACGTCAAGATTAACCGCCGCATAGTCTGTGCCGGACACGCTGACAGTCTCGATACTTGTAATTTTCGCACCGGCACTTGTCGTGATTTTTTGCATATTACCATCGCCGCGATCTTTATTGCCGTTGTAATTGCCGACCAACACTCCCGATCCGACCGTGAGGTTTGCAGCCTGCGCAGCGGTCAGCAGAACGCGCTTGACACCGGTCTCAGACACCGCAGCCGGGTACTGATAATTATAATTGCAGCAGCCCTGCAAGGTTCCGTCGAGTGTCATAGATGCGTATTTGACATACGCCATCAAGATCAGCCATGACAGATCAACAATTGTCCCGCCGGAATACTGCGCGCCGTTTTTGACTGATAATGTATGCAGATTATTGTGCGACGTGTTGCACGACGGAATCAGCCCTGCACAGCTTGTCATTTTGCTGTTTATTGTTTTTGACATATATTTACCGTGTACCACCCACGGCCGCATAGTGCCGTCCTGTCGCACCGATTCCGGTACCGGCGCAATGTTTGTGTACGTTGCTGCGTAGGTATCCGCGACGCCATGAGTAAAGTTGTGAGCGTCGTTGTCGTCATCGACCCAGTAATGCCACGGGGCCATTTGCAGCACGCCGACGTAGGTGTTAGGATCGTCACGCACAAAATTGTCCGTGACGCCATCAATCGCCGTGACGATCGGTTCCAGCGTGTCCGGATCGACAATCCAGTTGCAATCCTTGATAGCAAACAGCGGAAGGCCTTCGAAATCATCTTTATTTTTGACGGTATCAGTCGACGGGGTGCACGTTAAGCCCTTCGCGTCGCCGATGCGAGTTCCGGTGCTGACCTGCGAAATCGACCAGCCGTAAAACTCCGTACCGCCTGCCCAGCCGGTACGCGTGATGGTGTACCATTTGTCGCATAGTGCTGTTAAATCCGCTGCCGTCCAGCCGTCCGGCAAACGCTCGCGGAACCATTGGCGCATCGTCGCACGGTAAGTATTGACATTGCCGCTCGACACAGCAGCAACGACCGTTAAGGTGTCGTCGCTGTCGGTTTTGCCACCAGCTCCGCTCAGTGCTCTCGCTGCCATTGCGCGTGCAATATTATCCGTTGCCATCACACTCCACCTCCAAATTGTGTCCACGTTTTTGACGATTGCTCATACCTGTACAATTTTCCGCTGTCCCACTCGACAAACTTGCTGCCAGTCGCAATTTGTTTTTCGATATATTTTCCAGCCGGTTTTTTGTCTGCTTTTAAGCCCTCAAATTCAAATCTAGCAAAATCTCCGACGAGATACTCTATATTTGTGACCACGACCATATTACTTCCACCGTCCCTCCGCAATTAAATAAAATGTACCGTTGTTCATGCCGCCAGTTGCGTCCGAACTTGGTGTAAAACAAAATTTTGGTTCTGGCGGCAATTTATAAGTACCGTCACTTTCGTCAGCGGTGCAACGTTTATAATCGGTATATAGATATATTCCAGAATAATCTGTACTTCCCGCTGTATGCATCAAAGAGACTGTAGGCGGTTCAGAAAAGCCGACAGGAAACACTTCTTTTTCCGCAACAGTTGAGCTCGAAACCTTTACGCCCGTGACTTTATTTATTGCCCACGCATATAGATATGAGTTCTTTTTGACGCTTTTTAACGTCATGCGACCGTCTGCATATTTATAACCCGACCAGTAAGAGTTCGAAACCGCTTCCGGTTCGGAGCTTCCGCCTGTACCGCCCAGCTGGCTTTTTGGTATACTTGCAATTACCTGTGATTTTGTGCCGCGCAGTACAAAATTGTCGTTATTGTCAATTGCAAACTCGACAGGGCGCACCTTGAGTTTGCCCGCCGCGTTAACGACCGGAATTTCGCCCGTTGCGTCCGTGTAGTCTGCTGCGTCAAGTTTGTTTGCGACCTGCTCTTTCAGTGCGTCCCATGCTGTAATTGATGCCTGCGTTCCGTCGGTCAGTTCTTCCACGCTTGCCCCCTGCTCGATAGTGCAAGCATATTGCATATTTGTGGTTCTAACCACTTTGCCTGTGGAATCATAGCCAACCGCACCGATATATAGATTATTGCCAGCATGCAGCACAGAAGCATTTTCAGCTGTCAGCGTGCAAGAACCGCCACCGTCTGTGGTATTGCGTGTGGTAATCTTTTCAGACACAACGCGCTTTTGTTGATACTTAGATAACCGTGGATATGCAGCAGGTGCAGACATGAGCACCATTTCCACAGTTGTACACGCCTTCCAGTTTGTCTGGTTTTGTGTGCCATTTACTTTCAAAACCAAGTCAATTGTGCCGCTTTGACCGCTCAAAATGTAATCCTCAGAGCCAACGACCGAACCCTCATTGATATAATCAACATGGTTTTCGTTTGTGTTTGTTGAGCCGATAGAAGCGGTAAATGTCCATGTTTTGTATGCCATTTAATCAGTCCTTCCAACCCGCAGCCGCGCGGGAAATTGTTGCTTGTGTCGCGCCCAGCGTGACAGTAGACTTTTCAGGATGCGTTAAATCAATGCTTTTCTCTTTACACAGCAGCCATACATTCAAATCGTGCGGCTTGCTTATTACATTGACATATTGACCAACTTCGATGCGCGAAATATCGCTGTCCAAAATCGACAAGTCAAATGCGGTGATAGTCAAAGACGTTTTGAGCGATTGACCGTTAACCATGCCCTGAGCAAGATTTTTAAGCGTTTGCGGGTCGTCTATATCATCCCAAGTTGCCGTGCCTATGATTCTGCCATATAGAGATTCAAGAGTTTCGTTTTTGACATATCGTGTAGTTGACACGCCGCTCGCCAAAATGGTTCTTCGTTCCTGCCAGCCTTCGTGTTGCTTGTTTGGGTCATCAAGCAGCTTTCCGACCGGATACAGCCATGTATAAAGCGATTCTCCATTTAGGTAGTTTTTAATATCGAGGATGTTCTTGCCAAACTCGATTTTCTGTGTACTGCGAATCTGTGCGCCTGTGGAATCCACAAAGTCTGACTTAAAGTCAATGTACTGCTTTCCGTCACTGCCAACACGCAACACCAGATAGCCGTCTATCTTTTCAAGTAGCTTTTTGCAAAGTTCAAACGGCGTTGTCGGCTCTTGCGTCTGAAACAGCAAAGTGCCCGTTTTGTCACTAGTTCCTGCATAAAACTTGCGGAAATCGTCATTTACCATCTTGTTATGTGCAGTATTTGCTGTTTCCAGCCAGAACCGCAACCAACCAAGAATGGAATCTGTTTCCGGCGGACTGGTATATTTACTGTTGCCCTTTGTGTAAATCGGCTCGATGACCGTATCACACAGAAACGCAAGCCTGTCCTCACAAGTTACGGTAATTGTGTTATCGAACGCTTTGTCTACACGAATAACGCGCCCTACAAAAAGTTCGCCGTTGCCGTCATACACTTTGACACGCGACCGCAAAACATGCACTTTGTTATATGCAGGATGCTTTTGAGACATTTTGAAAGTAAACTGGTTAATCTCCCAGTCGATAAATTGAGAGATAACCATGTCCTCGCAAAATAACCCTTGCTGCGCTGTAGCTGACGGATTGTGTATGATGTTGTCATCAAGGTATACTCGATACATTTACAACCACGCCTTTCTGTAGGTAACCGTCACGGATGCGGACGTATTTTTAAAGCACAGCTCTGTGCCTTCCGGCGGGATTTTGATGTCTGCGCACTCATAGGTGCCGCTCTTGTAAGATTCAGAGACATTTCCGGCAACCACAATACCCGCTTTAGAGGATTGTATAACCGGATTGACGGAAACCGCACCGCCTGGGCACTGGATAAAGTGACCGGAAATGACACCTTGACAATACATACCAGAAAGCAAACTTGTTTCAATTCTCCAAACCTTCGTCAAATCTTCAACCGATTCTTTGATTTCGCTTGTTGGTATGTCCACAAACCACCTGTGCGTTGCGGAAGATGGCACAGTGTAAAACTTAATAAAAGCACCGCCGACCGAACCCGCGATAGTTACACCAAACTGCCGCGCTGTAGACCACAGTTTACCGCCGCGCGGAACATCATACCAAATTCTTAGGCTATCATATTGAGATAAATCAAGTTCTGGAAACGTAGTTGTTCCAAACCGCAAGTCGGTATCCGTCTTACTTTCATTTCCCGCATGAACACCTTTAAAAGAAATCACACGCTCGTCTGTTGTAGACCAAGTTTCATTAAAAGTGGTATATTCGTTTTCATACCAGAACGGCTGTAAAGTTGCGGAAATGTTGAGATACAGCACTTTATCCTTGACTGTATGCGAATCTACATAGCAAATACCCTCATAATATCCGTTTGGCTGTTCGTCCAACCTGATTTCGAGGTATTGCCCGTGCACGCTTCTTGCAATGTCGCGCATGATGTCCGTCCAATCGTCCCGCTGCGCGTCAGTCTTAAACTTCCATGTCTTTTTGCGGCTCTTGTAAGTCGGTTCGCCGGTCATTACTTCCGTCAGATTGATATATCCGTTGCCGCCGTCAATCTCCAACAGGTTTAGATTCGGGTCGGCGGAATCGACGAACGGAGCCTCTACCAAGCAGAGTCCCCAGTCGTCAAATGTGTGTTTATCTCCAAACGTGATACCTTGCATTTTATGCCAGTCCCCTCCTAAATCGTTGTCTGTTTTCGCCCAGCTTTTGGTCAATCGCCTTGACAGTCTCACCGACAAGGACATCCTTATCAATATAGATGCTCTGACCGGTTGCACCTTGCTGGATGATCTCATTCAGCTGGCTGATAATCGTGCTCAGTCCGGCAGAAAGCGCGCTGTCCACCTGCTCTCTGACCGTGTTGGCAAGGCTGCTTTGACCGACAATGTACTCGTTGCCAGCTTCGCCGCCGCCCGCGAGACCGTTCGCGGTTGCGAACAATGTCGGATTGTCCAGCAGGTACGCGCCTTCCATTGCCCGCTTATACCATTTTACGCTGATGTGCGGCACGCTGGGCGGGTCAAGGCTAAAGCTACCGGATATAGAAAAGTGCGGCAGTTTGATTGACGGAAAGCTCAATTTCAAGCCGCTGAAGAAGCCCTTGATTTTATCCAGACCACTCTTGACAATATCCTTTGCGCCGTTGATAACGCTGGAAATCTTCTCTTTTACAGCGTTAAAAGCGTTAGATACCGCGTCTTTGATGCCGTTTACAGCACTCGATGCAAACGACTTCATGGCATTAAATCCGTTAGACACAGCGGTTTGTATACCTGTTACAACACTAGATACCGTGCTTTTGATAGTATGCCAGATACTAGAGATTACAGCCATTACATTTGCCATAATGCTTGCAACTGTCGCTCTGACATTGTTGAATGCATTTGTCACAGCAGTCCATACAGCGGATGCCGCGCTGGTCACCGTCGATGTGATAGTCGACCAAGCGGACGCAATTGCGCTGGTAATGCCGCTCCAAATTCCGGAAATAAACCCGCCAAATTCGGAAAACTTTGCTTTTAGGAAATCAACAATCGTACCCCAATTTTGGAATATCAAGATAGCCGCTGTGATAACTGCGATCACAATCAAAACGGGACCGGCTACGGTTGCAAGCACGCCACCGAACGTCGTAAAAGCGGTTACAACCACCGTGATAATCGGAGCGAGCAGGGCAAACGCTGTTACCGCAAGACCTATCGCAATAATGACGTTTTGCAACGGTTCCGGCAAATTGGTAAAAGCCGTTGTGATTGTCTCTACCGCCTGCGTAATAAGCGGCAATACCGTGTTTGCAAGCTCTGTCAGCTTGTCACCGAGAGGTGAAAACGCGTCGTTTAACTGCCGTGTGTTTGCTTCCAGCTGCTGTGTAGGCGTTAGGGACTGCTCGGCAAACTGTGCCGCCTTGCCGCCGACGTCGTCATACTGAGTGCCGACCGCTCCGAGCGACTCGATGACCTTCAGTCCGCCGTCTTCTGCCAGCGTGCCGAAGGCGGTCGTCGCTAAGTTAAGAGCTTGCTGCTGATTGTCGCAGTTTTGTATATCTTGTACGATGCTCTGTATTACCTCTTTTTGCGATGCGCCGCCGGTTTGCCATGACTCAAACAGCTCTTTCGTCCGGTCAGAAAACTTGCCGATGTTTTCCTCAATTGAGCCGTCTGCGAGTTTGTTTGTTACCTCGTTGATTGCATCGTTGACCTTATCAAGCTGGTATGCGCCGTTTTCCACGCCGCTTGTTAAGACTGTAAAATACTCGCTTGTGCTATATCCGGCTTGTGCAAACTTGCCGGAGTACTCTGCGATATTGTCGCCCAGCTCATCCGTCTTGTCCAGTCCGTTTTGCGTACCGGCAACAAGGTAGTTCATTGCGTCTTCTGCCGACAAACCAAAATTTACCATCAATGCAGACACGCCGCGCACGCTCTCGGACAGATCGATGCCGAACATATCCTCCATCTGCATCAGCTGCGTTGTGAGATTGCTCAATGTGACATTATCCACATCACCGAGGTTTCGGCGGATTGTAATAATCGCGTCAGCAACAGCGTCCATACTGTCGCCAACGCCGCTCTCAAACACAGATTTGATAACTTCCGCGCTCTCACCGGCTTTTGCGCCGGTGTCCGCAAAATATGACGATACCTTTGTTGTAGCGTCCTCGATTTGCAGATAGCTGTCCATTGCTGCGCCGCCAAGCTCTCTCAGCTTGTCTGCGACGTTTGCCAGCTGATCAGCTGCTTGCAGGAGCACACCGGCTTTAAAAAACTTGCCGATGCCGCTCTCCAAGCTGTCCCCAGCGTTGCCTGCACCGCTGGTCATGTCGTCCATTTTGCCGGACAGATTGTCAAACTCTCTTTCGGCTGCACTTAGCTTTTGAGCAAGTTCCTGCGACGCGTCGCTCTGTGCGCCGGTCTTTGCAACAGACTCGTTAAAAGCCCGCGTCAGATCGTCTACGTTCTGCTGTGCGGCGTCCAGCTGCGCGGCGAGCACCTTGACTTTGTTTTCCGCCGTCGTCGCTGCGCTGCCGTAGTCGTCGAGAGCAGCGGAAGTCTTGCCGATGTCATCCGCACTCTCTCCGATTCCGTCCGCGCTCTCTTTCGCGCCATCGAGCTTTGTCTTAGCCTTGTCCGCACTGTCTGCGCTGTCTGCAAGGTCTTTGCCCATGCCGTCGGCAGCATTGCCAGCGGCATCCAGCTTTGTTGCCATGTCGCTTGCGCTGCTGCCAGCAGACTTAGCAGCATTGCCAACCTCGTCCGCACTGTCTCCGACGCCTTCAAATTTCTTTTCGGCGGCATCGGATGATTTGCCAGCCGCATCCAGCTTTTTGCCAAATTCTTCTGCTTGCTTTCCGCTGTTTTTGATGCCCTTCTCATAACCGGATGTATCGAGTGAGATGGTACCAAACAACTCCAGCACATTATTCATCGCTCGTCACCGTCCTGTTGTATTTTGATAAAAGGCTGTTTTTGACCTGTGTTTCGTTCAGTTCGCGTTCCGGCTGCGGATTGTCGATAGCCTCGTAAGCGTCATACCATCTACGATTTGCACCGCACAAGAGTTTCAGGCAATCTGTGATATAAGTATCGTAAGACAATCTCTTGATCCGCTCTATATAACAGTCTGTAATGTGCTCAAAAACAAACCGCCTGCCGAAAATGCGCACCTGTTCAAGCGTTATGCCCGCAACGTATCTTTTTACTTCTGCGACCCCAACGACGCTACAGACGTAAAAAAATCCATGATTTCCTTATTATTCAGCACCTTTACGGCGGTTGTAAGCAGCTTGACGCCTTTCGGAAACTCCTCGCCGTCATCCAGCACAATCAGAGAGTGCAGTGCCTTGATGGTTTCGTCTGGGTGTTCCTTCATTGCGCTTTTTGCAATGTCAAGCATGTTCTTTTTCGACTGAGTTTCAAGCTTTGCCTTGCGCTCAGCTTCGGTTTCAGTTCCGTCAAGCTCCGGCATGTGCTTTCTGATCTCCGCAAAGCCCACCGCTTTTACCATATTTGCCACAGCTTCAGCGGCATCATAAACCGCGCCAAGAAACTGCGTGTCGTCCTGTACATCTGTAATCAGTCTCATTTATTAACCTTCCGCCTTTTTCACATAAAATTCCATCGGTACTACGTCCTGAGCATTGATAGACACGTGACCAGTCAGCTCTACGGAGACCTGACCCTTGCCCTTCTTCGTTGTCTGCAAGCTAAAACCGCCGGTACCGAGCGCATTCATCAGCTTACAGCACGCCCAGCCGCCGTCCTTCATGTCGCCAACCCAATAAATGTCAGCAAAGTCTGTAGTCTTGAGCGACGCTCTCGGTGTCACCTTTGTGTCGGTAATATCAGCCGCGCCGATCGCCGCCTTAATCGCTTTAAGAGATACAGACAGACAGGTAAAGGACATCTTAGCCTCCCAGCTCTCAATCTCTTTGAGTTCCATCATGTTAGTTGGCACATTGTCGATGTCCTCACCGTAGTCCGTGTAGGACGGCGTCAAAGATACCTGGATGCCACCCGACGTCGCGCAAATAATATCCTCGTCTGCAATCTCAGCAGCGCCGGTAAGGTCAAACTTAGACAGCACCATGCCCGCGTCAAACTGGATTTCTTTGAACGCGTCGGTAGAAATTTTCGAAAACTTTCCCATGTTGTCACCTTTTTAATATGTCATAATGTAATCAAGTACTCTGCGTCTATCAAAATGTAAATCCGCTTGATGTCGGGAGATACATCATCACGCAAAGCCTGCGCAAACGGCGTGCCACGTGTAAACCAGACGCACCCGTTGTCACAGTCCACAGTTTCACCACCACAGCCCAATCTTTCAAAGATTTCACGCTTTTTAGCGTTAATTTCCGTGTTTTTTGTGCTGTAATAGTACAAATTCACCGTACCTGTAGCTTTCCCGCCGTCCCAGTCGGACAGCGGGAAATTGTACGTCAGGTACGGAAAAACCACATCATCAGGCACGCTTGCCTCCGGATAGGCGGTCAGCCCGAACCCAGAGAAATATGCCTGAATCGCTGCATCAATCGTCATGTTAGTGTCCATTCCTCAGCGGTTACTATAGACATTTGCGGCATGGCAGCTGATGCCGCCGCCGGTGTCTGCTTGTCATCTCCGTCAGAGGTTGCGCGGAACACCTTGCCGTCTTTAACGCGCCGGAACACGTCGTGGTATTCCAACTTTGTAGCTGTCGGAGTAGTCACAGTATAGGCAGATGTGACACCCTGCGCCTGCGCCCTGCGTGCCTCGATGCTCGTTGAGAACTCGATTGTTGCCTTAAAGTGCGCGCCGTCCTCCCACTGAGTAGTCCAGCCGCCTTCTGGATCGGCAACCTTGTGTTTTTCCACAAGCACGCATTCCTCCAAAAACGCATCGTATAAACTCATAGACACCTCCATGGTTTCAGCCGCGCCGCAAATGCCGTCTGCCAGCTGTACGCGGTTCCGTCCGCACTCGTCGCCTTTGAGTAGGTGTAACCGGCAAAGCTCTCGGAGGTGTACGGACTTGCCAATTTGTCAGCATTTGCCGACTGCCAAGCCTCGATTTCCTCCGTCAGCTTTAGCAGCGAGACGGGCACGCACATCGGATAGACCGCACCGAAAAATGTCTCGTCGGTCAAATCATAAGAGGGATAGCGATAGACGCCGTCGTTAAGAGACGAGCCGACAATGCGGTAGTATTGTCCGTCTTTGACGTTTGACAGATCAATCGCGCCGCCGGTAATCTCAAAATCCCCAACTCTAGCATTTTGCATATCCTCAAAGTAGTTGTTTAAATATGCGCAAACCTCGTCAAGCATTATTTACCTCACTTAGATACAGACTCGGTCGCCGAGATTGTCTCTACACAGATAGCATCAAGGTACTCAGCAAACAGCGTCAAGCCGGTGATTGCAAAGACCTCAGACACCGCAGTGCTGTAGTTGCCCTGCGTGTGGAAACCAATCAGTGGGGTTTCTCCCCAAGTGGTGTAGGACAAGCCAGCCTTGTTGAAATCGCTGTCAGCAGGGTCGACATAATATAGCACGATGTTGTTTACCGGTGTTGCAATGATAGTGCCCTCTGCAATCTCGTTGGAGCCGAGAATAAACACGGTATCATAGCCCATAAAGTCCTTAATGTACTGGAAACCAAACTGATTTTGGATAGTAATGTCCGCAGTACCAAGGTACTTGTGCACGTCCAGAACATTAACAAATGCGACTACTCCAGTAGCGGAACGGTGCATCGACTTAAACTTGTCAATTACCTTGCCGCGTGCCATGGCCAGCGCCATCTGGAACGTTGCCTGCTTGTCCTTAAGGGAACCGGTTTTCAGGTAGTCGTAAAACTTCTTTGTGACCTTTTCCTGCAACTCGTAGCGGAATTCGTCATCTGTCATCTGCACCGCAGTGTCATAACCGTAAGCCTCGATTGCCTCCAGCGTGACAGCCTTTGCATACTTGGAAATCTCGATTGTGCCATATTCTTTCTCGGTTACAGTAAACTGAGAGTACGGGATAACAGCGCCTTCCTCGACCGTTCCGGTGTCCAGCGTGCCGCTCGCAGTCTTAGACTTGAGCACAGTGCCAGGCGCCTTGCGGATAACTCGCAGGGTGCCGAGAATCTCCTGCAAGTGCTCCCAATTGCGCTGGAACTGGGTGACAAAATCAATTTCTCTTGCTGTCGCGGTAATATTCGCCTTTTTTACTTCGTTTGCCATAAAGCTATTTATTCGTCCTTTCCTTCGTTTTCAAGGTAATCGCTCCAAGCCGCCTGCCGCTTGCCTGCGTCCTTGATTTCCGTGATTTTTTCGGGCGTCATGACCTTTCCGCCGCCGTTTGGCTTCGGCGGATGCGCCACGTCTGCGCCCTGCTCGTGTGCTCTCTCAACAAAGTCCGCCCATTCCGATTTTGCATTTGCGATAAAAGCATCCGCGTCCTTTACCTTGCCGCCGTCCATCTCGATGCCGTCAAGGTCGGTCAATCGTGCAATGTTGTCGATATACTTTGCTGAGATTCCCGCGCTTTTCAGCGCGTTCTTTACGGCAGTTGCCTTTGCCGCTCTTGCTGCCTTTGCGCTCTCCTGCTGCTTATAGGTCTCAAACTGCTGTTTCAAATCCTCAAGTGCCTGCGTGAGCTTTGTGTCATTTGCTTTAGACTCCTGCTCTCGCTGTCGGATGTCGTTGAGGTCATCTGTGTGCATGTCACACAGCTTGTCAATCACATCCTTTTCGAGCCCCATTGCCTCAAGATTCTTTCGCGTAAAATTGTTAGGCATAATGTGTTATTTCTCCTTTGCTTCGTCCGCAGTGCTTCGCGGCTAGAAATATCTTTGCAAAAAAACAAAGAGCCGAGCACACTACATTTAGTAATGTGTTCGGCTCAAGGCTCTTTTTGTATTTTATAACCTCATAAGCTGCTCTTTTTTGCACTTTTTGCACCACAGTGCAACTCTACCAGATGCATCGTAGTTCTTGCCCAGCAGCTTTCCGCATGTCGGGCATACAATTATACTAACCATCACTTACCTCCAAGCTCGTCATTTGCGATTGCCTGATATGTCTTGATGTTATTTTGCAATGCTGTCTTTAAAAACGGCTGCGCACGCTGACCGTGCGTGTAATGCCAGTTGCCTTTGTCATCTTTATACACCCATGGCGTGTTTCTGCCGCCGCTGACGTACTTGCCGGTGCCGAACTCAACACACTCTGCATACTCAAGCGGGGAGCCGACGTCAACCGCCCTGTCATCGACGCGTACTATGTGCGTCATTTTTTGTCTCAGCAATCCCGAGTCAGCCGGTGCAAGGTCTGCTGCAAATCCTTCCGCTGCGCTGCCAACACGCTCAAGGGCGGCGGCAATGGCATCGTCTAAATTGTCTCCTGCGTAATCGTCAAAGTTTGCATTTAGAGTAATCTCGATGCTCATGTTCTCGCCCTCTCTTGCTGCTTGACCCATCTCAGCCAGTCATCATAGTTGTTTGCTGTAATGATTTCATTGCGCCCCGTTGCTGGATTCCTCACGCGCATCTGCCGCCGATCCGGCTCGATGCCGGCTTTTTCTACCGTCACGACACGGCAGCGGCAGTTGTATAAATCTGCCGGTTTTGCTCCGTGCTGGTTGTCGCCAGGCGCGGACAGATAACCGCCCAGCGGGCTCTTAAACAGCTCGTCTGCATTTACCACTTTGCCATCAAGTCGCTGATGACTGCGGCGCGTCCGTTTGTCCTTTGTGCAGACCCAGCGTTTGCGGTACTTAATCCCAAGCTCCTGCGCCTTTGCCATCGTGTCCAGCCTGCCCGCGTTTTCCGCTGCCGTCACTGCTGTGCGCGCGGCTCTACGTGCTGAAGCATCCGACATGGTAACTATGCGGCTTTGCAAAGCCTTGCGCATGGTTGATATGTCGTGCCCTTGTATAATTGATTGTGTGATTTGCGCCGTGATTTGCTTTTTAGTCCATGACAGGTCAATGCCGCGTTTTAGTGCAAGTCGCTGCGGATACCGCGGCATCAAGTTAAGCTCCTGATTTTTAATCAGCCGCCTAACCGTCGCCTCGTCCCACAGCTCAAAATCTGTTCCGGCGCTGTATTTGCCGCGTGAGAGCAAGTCCATTGTAAATGCTGTAAAATTACGATTGCTTGCGTAAATCGTCGCTATGCGGTCGTTTGTGTACTCTATCGCTATCTCATGCGCATTTGCAACAGCAACAGCACATTTATCCTGTAGAGTGATTAAATGTTGACCTCGCAGGTATTGATTCAGCCGCCATTGCCGATAATACTCTTCCGGCGTCATGTCTGCCGGAACAGGATACGTGCCAGCAGCAAGTGCCGCCCGCATCTCTGCGTCACGCTCTGCAAACCTCTCAAAATACTGCTCAATGTCTCGCTTTAACGACTTGCCACAATCTGTAAAAATCTTGTGCACTCTGCGCTCGATAATCTCAAGCTCTTTATCCGCGTGCTCTCTGCCGATGTCTCGCATCACTCAATGTCCTCTGTGTCCTCCTGCGTGTCCGGCACGTCCGTCACGCGCGTCATCTCTTCGGCATCCAGCTCTTGCAGTACATTGTCCAAGCTGTCCGTGTCTCCGAGAATTGACAAGATGCGAGACACAAGGTAGTCTCGCGGAAGATACTGTGCCGACAGCATCAGGGTCTGCATAGATTCCTGCGCATTTGCTACTGTCGACCGCTCAAAATGGTACTCGCCGCTCACGCCTGCAAACTGCATCAGCTGGTCAAGGCATTCGCGCACCTGCGTCTCAAACAAGTCGGTCTTTTGATTTAACGGCTCATAAGCTGACCTAATTTGTGTCGCGGTCACACTGCCAGCTTGGATTGTCGACGTCCGCAGTGCCATCGCATCGCGGTATAAATTATCCTCAAGCATGTTGATGATTGCCTGATTTGCCTCAAAGGCAATGTCCGGTGACATGGTGTCAACGGACTGGTCATCATCAACAGCTGCGCCACCGACGCGCTCAATGCGGCTCATGACCTCTCTAAACTTTTCCTCGCCGCTGCTACCCATTGCGCCGCGGAGGATGAAAAGAATTTGCCGCGTGTCTTTTACCGTGTTTGCGAATCCGTTTGTCAGCAGATCGACCGCGTCAATCGTGTCGCGCAATCCGCTGAGCCCCGTCTTTTTGTTTGCATTTGCCCATAACGGCACGATTGGAAAGCCATCGTAATTCCTGCCGTCCCGAATCTCCGTGTCAATAGCCGTCTGTACAACGGTTTTAACGTAGGGCTGCTTATCAACCAGCAGCACAACTCCCGCGCCGTCGTTCCGGTCGATGTACTCGCTGTATCCGTCGTCCTCATACAACGTAATTCTCAGCGGCTTTTCCGGCGTCAATCGCCAGTATCGCACGCCTGCCCTCAACGCACCGGTGTCCTCATCCCAAAGCGGCACGAACTCCAGTGCATCAAACACTTCCACATGGTCGAGATTCCAAAATGCGTAACTCACAGCTCCACACTGCGCCTTAATCGCTGCTTTAATCAGCTTTTTGTCAATGTCTCCCAGCTTTTCCTTTTCGGCTGTATCCATCTGGATTCCGTTGCCTAACAGGTATAAAACCAGCTGATTGACAAAATACGGAAACATTTTGTTACGCATGCGGAAATTGCTTGCGCTGTCGTCACGCTTGCGATTGCCGAACTTGTCAACGTAGTATTTTACCACATTGCTGATTGTCTCGTTGTCTCCGTCGTAGTATCTGATACCGGAGCGCGCCGCGCGATAGGCGGGCGAACTCTCATGCGCAGATATGCACGACCTCAAAAAATTTGTTTTTGCCGTCTCGCTATCCTTGACCGGCAAGTAGTCTTGATATGTTGCTATCATCCGCCCAACCCCGCGATAATTTCGCGCTCTCTATCGCTCAGCTCCCACGCGGCTGCTGCCGCTTTCTCTGCTGCCGCTTTCTCTGCTGCCGCTTTCTCTGCTGCCGCTTTCTCCGACAGCAGCAGCCCGCCGCCGTAGATGCTTTTCTTTTGCCGCTTTTGCGCATCTAATACTTTGATAAAAGTACAGTCGGCGCGGTTAAGTCTGTAATCTATTCCGTTTTTGCTAAATGTATTAATCATTGCTGCGGTCAACACGTTGCATGGGTACTCGTATCGCGGCAGAGTCTTTTTTTGTTTGTCGTTTTCCGCACCGATCTTTTTTCTCAGTCCCGGCGCCGACCTTGCTATGCATCCGCCGTTTTCCAAATTTGTCACAAACGATGTATTTACAACAGCGCCGTTGTCGTAAGTTACCTGTGCATTTGCACAAACCGCACAGATTCCAAATTCCGCAAACCACGGTCTAAACATCGTTAACGTTGGGGAAAACAGGAAGAACCTAATCCCCTTTTTTGCATAAAATTTTTGAATCTCTGACAGCTTTGAGAATGGCGGATTGTCAACAACAACCGCGTCCGGCGCGTACTCAAACGCTTGATAATCTCCGTTTGGCACAAATGGTCTAACAAAATTGTCAGGGTTTAGATTGTACTCTTTCGCCACCCAATCCGCCACCACGTCATAAATAGCAGGCGGAGTATAGCAATCGTCAGTCGTGTGTCTCTCTTCAAATTTACTGATAAATTCGTAATACTCTTTACTGTTCACAAATCAAAAACCTTCCGCAGCACAGTCCATACAAAATACCTTAAAGCATCCATCGCGTGGTCATTTTCCTTAACCACCGCATCCGTGCTTTTCTTTTCGTCCCAGCTATAAGCGCCGAACTCTCTTATAGTATTTTTGCATTGCCTGTGTATTTTTATCTTACCTGATTTTAATCCCGCAGCTGTGCCGCGAATGCCGTCTAACACATCGTTTTTAGCATCTTTGACCGCAAACTTTGTATTGCGTCTCAATTCCGCTTTAAACGATGCTGCCGACGGGTCAAGCACTATAAAATCAATCTTGTGCTCGCCTGCCAGCTTGATTACCTCGTCGCGGTACTCTGCGTCAGTCTTTGTAAAAGCTGCGCGCTCGTCCGCGTTCCGCGCGTCCTTTTTTGCGTCGCGTCCGGAGAAGTAGTACTCATTTATACATACCGCTCTCTCCGGCGTTACTGACCACAGCAGCGCGGCGAACGGGTTGTTAGTACCGTAATCTATGCTGATATAGTATTTGCTGCCAGCTGGCTGCTCGTCCGTTATGCAGTCGTCGTTAAAAAAATCATATACAAGACCCTCAGCCAGCACCCAGAGCCCTTGGATATATCGCTTATAAAACACGCCGCTGTACATGCTCTCATATCGCTGTACAATCTTATCAGACAGCGACGGATTGTCGGACAGCAGAAAATGTAAATGTAACGCATTCCGCTCTTTGCACTTATCAATCCAGCCGGTCTTAAACCAGTGATTCGGCGCCGCTGGATTGCAATTAAACCACATCTTCGACCCGTCCACAGAGCAGCGGGACGTTGCCTGATTTACAAACGATTCCGGCATTAGGGCAACCTCGTCTAAGAGTATGCCTGCCAGTGTGCGTCCCTGTATCAGCTGATATGACGCTTCGTCCTTTCCGCCAAATACCTCAAACACATTTGCTCTCCGTCCGTCTTTGGTCGAAACCTCAAGCACCTTTTCCTGCGTTTTCCACACGATTTTGTATTTGTGCCTAAACTTTTTAATTCCCATCCACGGCACAATCAGGTTTTTCTTTGCGCTGTCGACGGTCTTGCCACATATACCAAATCGCTGGTTGTTAAACCGGCGCATTGCATCCTCGATAAAAGCAATCATCATCCAGCTGGTTTTGCCGGATCGGATTGCTCCGTCACAGATTAAAGCATCGTAGCTTGTAAACGGGAAAGCAAGGATTTGCATTTGCTTCTCACTGATCGGCATCTGCATTTCCTCTGTCCAGTTTGTCAGCTATCTCATTAAGCGCCTTCGTCAACGGGTCATCATCTTCCGCCATGCCAGCAATGCTTGATACACCACCTGTAGACATTTCGGCATAAATCTGTTGTAGCCGTCTAAGGTCTCCGGTTTCCACTTCTTCAATTGGTAGCTCATTCGCAAGGCTTTTCAACTTCTTCTCTGCGATTTTCCAGATCAGCGTTTCGCAATTTGCCTTCACGTTTGCCGCTTCGGCGGCTATATCAGCTCGCCTTTTGCTCGCCTTTTGTTCGCATTCGTTCGCAGTTTCCTGCATTTGTCGCTCTCTCTGCTCTACCCAATGCTCCTTGCTTGCCTTGTTGGCAATCGTAGATTTGTGTACTCCATACTTTTCCGCAAGTGCCGCATAGCTTCCGTTTCCGGTTAGGTATTCAGTTTTGATAGCTAACCAGTCAACAGCCATTTTTACACCTCACGCATTATCGTATATGCAAAGAAAGCCTGCAAGCGTGTTGACTTACAGGCTTTCCCGCCAAGAATAGGGAGAAAAGAGTTGAAAAATGAAAATAGGTACTTGTGGCAGTTTGAGGACTTGAACCCCACCCAACAAGGGCTATTGCCTCCCCTGTCAACCACCGTGGACTGCCATGAAAAAGAGCGCCCCGAATCCGGAGCGCTCTTCCCGTAAAACTCAGGAGGCTAGAAACCCTTCTCCGGCTCACGTATATTATATCATAATACGCTATCGCCGTTGTGTCGAATCTTGTGTGTTTTCTCAAATTATCTCAATCTTTTTTTAACCTCCCGCGCCGCGTACTCGAGAAAATCTTTGTTTGTCACACGCCCCGTTTCCGGCGACACGTAGCACCAGTCGTAAAAGTTGTCGCTCGCCTCCGACAGCACTCTATCTACCGAGCAGCGCATTGCACGCTCTACACTCCCGCGTGACGCAGAATGTGTCTCGTCTGCGATTTTGGTATACAAATCACACATACCGTGCCTGTATCCGTTTACACGGTGCGCAATCGCAAGCTCCCAGAACTCAAACCCTTTCGCACTCGGGTGCATGCCTGTTTCCATCAGCATTTCATAAATTGTATCACTCAGCATCGTTCAAAACTCCTTTTGTGTGTTTGACGTATTTACTCATATCCTTCTCCGTCGTAGGTGATGTAGTTTACCTTATCGAGGTTAATTGTGTGTGCTGTCGCAGCACCTTCCGGTATTGTCATAAGGTGACCGTTGTCTACCGTGATTTCGCACATGTCAATTTCGTCAATGTCTAAAACACTTCCGTTTTCAAACTCCACGTGCACATCGACCAAGGTTTCCTCTGTTTTGTCAATCGTGCTTTTCTGCATGTTCCCTCGCTTCTTCGTGCGGCTTGACTTTGATATACTTTATAGTTTTCACGTCAATCATGTATATATTTTCGTACATATCGGCGCACACAACCCAATTATCCGTGCTCATTTCCGATATGCCATTTTCTGCACTTGTACCGACCACTATCAGCATTTCGTCATCTTTGAAGCAAATAATCACATCTTTCTTCACGGCTTATTCCTCACTTTTTTCTATATACGATTCGTCCCAGCACTCTTGACATGTCATCCCGTGGCAATCGTGTTCTTCTCCATAAACCATTTTTCTGCAAATGCTGCTACTTTCAAAATTTGCATTTGGGAACTTCTCCAAAAAACCCTGTTTATACGTCTTTACTGTCGGGAGCTCCCAGTCTGCTGCAAGGTCTTTATCCAAAATGCATCCGTCTGCCCACAACGCACACTCTGTACATTTTACGTGCTCACCACAGTACTTTTTTATATCTTTTGCAGCTTTAATCGCTACAATGTCTCTTTTATTCACATTTATTCACCTTCCACTTCTGGCAAATTCCAATCTTTCGGCGGGAATCGAAACGCATCGTTAAACATGCAGTCCATTCCATCATCAAATGCGCAATCTTTGCAATTTTCATGTTTTTCACAATATTGCATAATTGCTCTTGCGTTCTTGGTTGCTGCAATATCCGTTTCGCTTTTACACATCTTTTTCATGGCTTAATCCTCGCTTTCTTCTTTTACCGCTTCTGTGAGCCGGTTCAGTATTTTTGCATACTGCTCACAATCATACTTGCACTCGTTGATAAAACTCTTGTCAGCAAAACCTCTCTCCGCAATCTCCGTGTTGATTTCCGCAGTTCTCTTCTCTCTTGCACAGGCTTGATAAATATACCAAACTTGCTCAAGGTCAAATTTAAAGGTATAATCTTTCTCAACTCTCATTTCCGTATACCCGTGTTTCTTCCCCGCACACTGGGCAAGTGATGTATTTATATACATGCGTCTCGCCCCATCTTCTGCCCTGCTTTACGTCGATCGGCAAGTACTCTAATCGAGAGCCGCAGTTGTCGCAGGACGTCCTCTCACTTTTGCATGTTGCTATAATTTTAACCACAGTAACCACCTCTCACAGGTCAAGCAGTCCATCTAAAAAAATCAAACCCATGATTGTTGCACAACCTCCGGTAAAAACTCCGACCGCAATTCTCATCGGAAACAGCAACGCAACATTGTTAAACTCGGAGACCGTGATGCAGTCCGCCATCCCGATTCCAAACGTTACGCCGCCCGCAATCGCACACGCATATACCAACACTCTAATTGTCAGCGCGAATATCGTTTCAAGCTTTTTCACCGCGTTCCTCCGTATACAATCGCCCAGATTACAAAAATCGCAATCAGCCATATTGCAACAATCACTCTCGACATCGTAATCACTGTTCTGCCTCCTTAAGCCGCTCAATCCATCGTTTTTCCTTTTCCGCGCGGGTATGCGCGACAATCTCCCAGTCCAGCAGGCTGAGCAGCTCGCCGAGACTCACGTACACATCTGCAACCTCTTCCAACAGGTCAGTGTGTGCATTCTGATATGTTTTCGGCGTCGGGTTTTCGCTTGTCAGCGTCCGGCGCTCCTTGAGCGCTGCCTGCGCAAGTTCTGCTGCTCCCTCTGCCAGCTGGCAGAGGAGCGTTTCGCGCGTCAAATAGTCCTTCGGTCTTGTTTTCATGTCAATCCTCCGCTTTTCGCTCGTTTTCCACAATTTTTGCAATGATTTTGCGCTCAATCTTATATCCAACCTCCGCATTTTCGGCGCTCATGTCACAAAGTTCGTCGCCGACTGCGTGTTGTACTATGTCGATGACATCGGCTGCTGTGTACTTTGCAGGTGCATCAATCAACTGCTGCACATCGTCCATCAGTGCTTCTGAGCACCCGCATTTTTCGTAAGGGCATCCGTCGCACTCATACTCTTCTTCGTGCAATCTCAAACACCTTTTGAGCCCATTTTTCACTTTTTTCGATATTTCCACTAGTTTTCCTCCTTGTAAACCGGCAGCGGCATCCATGCTACGACCTTGTCGAGCACTCTCCACTCCCTCGACCTCCACCACGTCTTATCGCACACCGTCCAGCAGCATCCGACATGCACCTGCGGCTGTGGCTCAGTTACGTCGCAAATCAACACTAAATCTGATTCGTTACATTTTTCGGTGTAGTCGACTTCCTCGTGCATCTCCGGCAGACGTTCCGCGCACGGAATCCAGCGCGGCTTGCTCTCCAGCGCCCGTACCGCCATGCGTAGCGTCTCAATGTCGAGCTCCGTATCATGCAGCAGCTCCTGCATATCCTCGTTGTCATCGTCCAGCACGGCGTCCTCGTATCGCTCGCACTGCTCAATCATCAAGTTGAGTCGCTCGATTGCTTGCTTAGTCGTCATTTGCGCCCTCCTGCACCAGCTTTGATACAATCCCCCGCTCGACCTCATAAGCGGTCATGGCTGACTCGTCCGCGCCCACCCCGCAGACGGCGTCGCTGACAGCCGCTTGCACAATACGGATGACGTCAAACGCCGTGTACAGCTTGCCACCGTGTGCCGCCTTGATTACCTCGTCCGGTGCCGTGATGTCGTCCTCTTGCGCGTCATAAGTGTCCTCATTGCTCAAGTAGTTGCGCAACCCTTCCAGCTGCTTGATGATTTCCGGTTTTGTCATTTTGCAATCCCTCCGTTTGTTTTTTGTCCTCGTGTATTTACGTGTGATTTAGATTTGTGATTGCTCAGAGTGTAGTTTTATACCCCGCTCGCCGTTGTGTGCTTGAGTCGTGAGTTATCACGTGTCAGCGCGGCTGGATTTTGATTTGAGCATCTTTCGCGCCCGCTCTGCGTAAACCGCCTTTTGCTCATCGGTCAAAATCCGGCTTGCGCGCAGCTTAATCCATTTTTTCGGCACGGTGTAGGTGTGACCGCCGACGCCGTTGCTGTCGATGTGCTGACACTCGTCCGGACGCTCTGTTGCAAGCTTGTCTAAATCTCGCAGCATCCGTCCGTTGTACGTAAACACCGTTGCCGTCTTGTCCGCCTCGTTGTAACAGATGATTGTCTCACGCTCTTGATTTGTCAGTTGCATTCCGTCTCCTTTCCGTACAGGCTCGCTGCGAGCCTGTACTTGTCCTGTTGGTGTAATTTTACGTTTGTGCTGTTAAAATCGCTCTGCGGTCAAATTTGGCGGGTCTATGACCATTTTCCGCCGTGCTCGCAGGGTGTAATTTTTAAACTGGTCGATTTCGACCGGTTTAAACCTGCACGCCTGCAAATCGTAGACGGTAGTTTCTGCCGGCTTTTTTTGCGATTTGCAGAGTGTATTTGCTCGCTCGCTCTGCAATGCGTCCGGCAAGTGCCTCGTCAATCGCGAAAAGGTCTGTGAGGGTTAACTCCGTGCTGATGATTGTCAGCAGCGCGTGGTCACAGTATCGAGCATTGATAATCTCCATTGCGATTTGATACTCCTGCTCGCTCGGTTGCTTGTTGCCCTGCGTCTTGAGCAGGTCGTCGATGTAGAGCACTTTGCAAGTCTTGAGCGGATGCAGCAGCTTGCTGTAATCCTCCGCGTCAAATCGCATCGCCCGCGCTTGCTGCACAAGCTCTCCCCAGCGCACGTACCGCGTCGACGCACCCGCGCGCAGCATCTTGACCGCGACCGCCGTGCATAAATGCGTCTTGCCGCATCCGGTCTGCCCTGCGACGTAAAGCCATCCGCGCTCTTTGTCTGCGAGGTACGCTTTTGCTGTGTCAAACATCAGCTTTTGCCAGCCCTCGCCGGTCTCAAAGCTCTTGAGCGTGCACTTTGATGCAAGGTTTGCCAGCCCGCTCTTTCGCATCCGCGCAATGTCCGCGCGTTTTTGCATACATGCGCACTTTTCCGTCCATTTTTCGCCGCCCTCGACATGCCACAAAAAGCCTCGATTCCGGCACACAGGGCAGTCATAGCCCTGCAAATTGCCGTCCTCATGATTGAGTATGTCCTCGAGCTCTTTGTCCGTCGGATTGTGCTGCTCAGATAGTTTTATACCCTGCAAACAAATCCGCTGCATTTGACTCACCTCCCTTCCGTCGCGGCGTCTTGCCGCTGTCTTGCTCTCTACCGAGCCACGTGTTGATAAACCGTGCGCAACCTCGAGCTGTTTTCCTGCGGTCTGGGTTTGCGTCCAGCCACGCTACCATCTGCTTGATTGCAAGGTCAATGTCAACAGCCGGATATGCCTCTGCCCAGCTGTCAATCTGACTTTGAGTGACAGCATAAACCTCGTTTTTGACACATGGCAGCGTGTACACCGCCGGTTCGGCGGGTGCAGACGGCGTTTTACGCCTCTGCACTAATACTCTAGCTTCTGTATCTGTTTCTGTATCTGTATCTGTTTCTGTATCTATCTCTATATCTAGCGTCACTTTTTTGTCACCCTCGCGTAACGCTTGCGTCACACCCGCGTCACATTGTGACGTTTTGCGCTCTCTGAGCTTTCTCATTCTGCCCGCAGATGCGGATTCTGAGATGGTCATAGACGGTGTTTCGGTCAAAAAAGCCTCGGTTTCCGAAACTTTTTCAAGCAGCCCGCACTTCTCAAGGTACAACATGCAAAACCGCACATTGTCCGCGTCCTCGTCAAGTTCGAGGGCAATCTCGTCAGCAAAAGTGTCCTCGATGCCGTCGTAATAAATGCGCCCGTTGTTTTTGAGCCCGCGTAGCAGCATTTTGAGGTAAATTACCGTGTAGGTGTCACCGCCCGCCATGCGGCGCAGCTTTTTGACAGATTTGTCGGTAAAGAAGCTCTCTTTGAGCTTGAGCCAGTACAGTCTTTTTTCGCTCAAAACGGAACCTCCCCGTCGTCATCGGAAATCTCCGAGAAGTCAGGCTCTACTGCCGGTTTGCGATATTTGCCGTTCTGCTGATAGCCACCATTGTTGCTCGGAGAGCTTTCGCCGCTCTCGCGGGAACGCTTGGACTCGCCAAACTGTACCTCATCTGCGACAACTTCAATCGACGTGCGGTTGTTGCCGTTCTTGTCCTGCCAGCGTCTGGACTGGATGCTGCCCACTACAACAATCATCTGACCCTTGGTGAACCACTGCGAAACAAATTCTGCGGTGCGTCTCCAAGCGACGATGTCAATAAAATCCGTCTGACGATCTCCGCCATTGTTGCTGTAATTGCGATCAACAGCGATAGAGAACGTGACAACCGGCGTGTTGCTGTTTGTATACTTGAGCTCCGGATCGCGCGTCAGGCGACCCATCAGAATTGACTTGTTAAGCATTATTATTACCTCCAATCACATTGCCACTCTCGTCCAGCTCGTCCCACAGAAAACGTCCCTTGCCGGAGTTGCGCCACTGCCCGAAGCCGTTAAAACGTCCGTAGTCCAGCCACTCACGCACGTAAGGCTCTAAACTACCGTCAAGGAGCTGGATGGTAAAGTCCACCGTAGAGCCCGCAGGAACGCTGTCGCTGCACGCGATAGCTGTATGCTCGCCGGTCGGCGAGGACGTGCGCAGCGGGCGTGTGCACTCGTCAATCAACATACCGTGCAGGTCAATCGGATTCCGACGCTCCTTGACAAACACAAGCAGGTCAATTTTGCGTTTGTAAGCGCTAAACTT